>ENA-UONT01000037-UONT01000037.1-human-gut-metagenome-genome-assembly--contig:-CS20-NODE-37-length-196341-cov-9.769423_pt1 | contig 196341 bp, 179 predicted proteins | sample MGYA00242459_ERZ724006 | MGnify/ENA metagenome assembly ERZ724006
TTTAAAATTCTAGAAAAAACCGACCGTTTTTTAATATTAAAAAAACCGTAAAACGCGCTTATTCGATCCCCCTGCCTAACTCTGAAAGGGCAAACCGCCGCGGAATCTTGATATCCGCGGCGGTTTATCAGCTTTTTAAAATATTATTGCCGGCGATCCATACCGCAGGGATATGTGGTTTCCGCCTGCTTTTTCCCTTCTTTCACCATTGCGTAAAAACGATACCCGCCCGAAAAATGAAAGCAATTATATCCGTTCTGTGAGAGAATCCGGCAGGCAAGATAACTGCGCAGTCCGCTCTGACACATAATATAAACAGGTCTATCCTTTGGAATGGCGATCATGCGTTCCCTTAATTCATCCAACGGGACGTTGATAAAACCGTCCGCATGTCCTTCGGAATATTCTCCGGAAGTTCTCGTATCAATCAGAGTTACGCTTCCGTCGCGCAAAATTGCATCGATCTCGTCGTGGTGGAACTGTTTGACCTTTCCCGTTACGATATTTTCTATCATATACCCCGCCATATTGACCGGATCTTTTGCGGAGGAATACGGCGGCGCATACGCAAGATCAAGTTCAGCCAGCTCCGTTGCCTGCATGCCCGCCCGGATTGCCGTTGCAATGACGTCGATCCGTTTATCCGTTCCTTCCTGTCCGATAATCTGGGCGCCCAACAGTTTAAGCGTGTTCCTCTCATATAATACTTTCATCGTCATGGTCTTTCCGCCGGGATAATACCCCGCATGCGAAGCAGGCGACAGTACGATCCGGTCATAATCGATTTCCGCCTGTTTTGCCTGCGCCTCGTTGATTCCCGTTGACGCGACCGTCATGTCGAATAATTTGAGAACGGAGGAGCCCTGTGCGCCGTCGAATACACTGTTGCCTCCGCAGATATTATCCGCCGCAATTCTCCCCTGCTTGTTGGCGGGGCCTGCCAATGCAATCAATGCTTTCTTTCCGGTCACGAAATGCTTTACTTCCACGGCATCTCCGACGGCGTATATATCGGGAACAGATGTTTCCATGCGATCATTGACTACGATGCTGTTTCTGAGCCCCAGCGCCAATCCCGCCCGTTTCGCCAGATCGGTGTCGGGCGTGACGCCGACCGCGAGCAGAACCATGTCGGCAACCATTTCCTCGCCGCTCGCCGTATGGATAACGACCGAACCGCCCTTCGTCTCAAATCCCGTAACGGACGTACTGAGTTTCAGCTCAATTCCCCGCCTGCGCATTTGCGCATGCACTGCGCAGGCCATGTCGAAATCCAAAGGGGCCATCAGATGATCGGAATATTCAATCACCGTCACTTTCATACCAAGCTGAGAGAGATTTTCCGCCATTTCAACGCCGATAAAACCGCCTCCGATCACAGCCGCACTCTTCGGCCTTTGTTCCCGGACAAAGCGATGTATTTTCAAAGTATCCTCCACCGTGCGAAGGGTGAAAATTTTGCCGTTATCTATTCCGCTCATATTCAGGCGCGTCGGTTTTGCGCCGGGAGAAAGAAGCAGTTTGTCATAGCGGTCTTCCAAGGTCTCTCCTGTCATTAAATTCCGGACGACGACGGTTTTCTGTTCGGGACGGATCTCTATGACTTCATGCCGTACCCGTACGTCCACCCGAAACCTCTGCCAAAAACTTTCCGGCGTCTGAAGAGACAATTCGTTTCTGTCCGTAATGACGCCGCCTACAAAATACGGCAATCCGCAGTTGGCATACGAGACGAACCCCGTCCGCTCGTAAATCGTGATCTGCGCCCTTTCATCCAGTCTTCTGATACGTGCCGCCGCGGAAGCGCCGCCTGCAACGCCTCCGACAATGATTACTCGCATTTTACTTCTCCTTTTTAGTCGTTACACCGATCGTTTTGAACTTTTCTCAGATCTTTTCTATCCTGAAATACAGCCGACTAAGGCTGCGCCTCTATCCATCTGCCGCCGCATAAAGATAATTGAAACGCAGTTGCTGATTCCGGCAGCGTTTCCCTGTGATTATTTTTATCCGGCGGAATGAGATATCAGCCTCTTTTTTTACTTCAACAACTCTAAAACCGCGGCTTTGGAACGCGCGCCTACGGCAGACTGCACCGGGACGCCGTTTTTAAAAACCACAAGCGTCGGGATGCTGAAGATCCGATAATCTGCGGCAAGCTCCCGTTCCTCATCTACATTCACTTTTCCCACTTTAAATGATCCGTCCGACTCTTTGGCGATTTCGGAAATTACGGGAGTCAGCATGCGGCACGGACCGCACCAGGAAGCCCAGAAATCCACGAGTACTGGTTTCTCCGATTGAATTACTTCGCTTTCAAAATTTTCTCTTGTCAGTTTGATTTCTTCCATTTTAAAACACCTTCCTCTTTATTTTTCGGTTTTATTTTACCACACCGACAGAGAAAAAAACGTGACTAAGTCTCATTACGGATTGAAAAGACGGTTCAACCGTTAAGCTGCCCGATAAGGACAGTAAAAATATTCTTTTTTTATCATGTTTCCGGTTTCAAATTTTTCATAAATAATTTGTTATGCAGGTAAAAATTCGTTGACAATCAAGGGAAATATTGATATAATAATTGAGCTTGAATCATCACGGGAAGGTTCCAGAGCGGCCAAATGGAACAGACTGTAAATCTGTCGTCAGTGACTTCGGTGGTTCGAATCCACCCCTTCCCACCAATGTCGTTAAAGTTTGAACACCTGAAAACGAAATATATGTTTGTAAACGGTGTCGCGGGCTTTATCGCATACCATTAAAGAAAAAGCACAAGGTTGAAAGCCTTGTGCTTTTTCTATTCTTAAACCTATGCAGGCAATTATATCGCCGTAAAATACAAAGATAAGAGCAAGCCCGAAAAACATATTTTTCATTAAACTGCATAACGCTAATCCTTATTATAGAAATTTACGTTATCATTATAGCATAAAAAAACAGAGAATTATAAAAAATGACTGTTACTTCTATAAATCCGGGTGTTACTTTTGATACTATTAACCACGTTTGAATCGCTTTATTAAATTGAAACTGAAGTCATTTTGCGTTGCTATTTCCGTAAGGATATTTTCTCTGACGCAAATTCTGTTAGAACGCGGGAGTAAGTTTACGGCGAAAATCTGGCGTTCGTTTCCGATCTATTGAAAGGCACCCCGGAAAAGGACTCCAGAAGAAAATTATTGACAATCTTGCCTTTTATGATGTATATTTATATCGAGAAAACGCGGTTTGACGAAACAAACGCACTTGTGGACAGGCTGAAAGCGTGTACAAACGCTACCCCTTACTCCGCCAGCATCCGCACACAGCAGTGCATTTACATAAAATAATATTTTTACGGAGAGAAAACCGTTCGGGCTTCGATCTGAACGGTCCGAAAGTAAAACGATGTTCGGTTATATGAATTGTTTTAATGCAATCGGCCTTGTTTTTGTGGCGGCAATGATGATCCCCAACGTTATCTTTGCCATAAAAAGCAGGGACGGTTTCAGACATATGTACCACAATAAATTTGCGGAAATGACGGAACAGATCTCGCGTTATGCGTGCATCATTCTGATGGTTTTCAATATTCCGTACACATGGACGGGCTTCTGGTTTCCCCTTGCTAAATCGCTGTATATCATCGTCAACGCAGCGCTCATTGCCGCTTATCTGATCATTTGGGCCGCGATGAACAAACGAGACGGAATGGTCCGTGCGGTATTGCTTTCAGCGATTCCTTCATTGATTTTTTTCTTTTCCGGCGTAATGCTCGGCAGTATTTTTCTCACGGTATCTGCAGTATTTTTTGCCGTATCGCATATTCTTATTTCGGTAAAAAATGTACAGAAAACCGATAAACCTCCGTTGAAAAAGAAAATACTCCTATCCTTTACATCGATTTTTGTGTCGTTTGCCGTTCTGCTCTGCGCAGTATCCGGCGGAGCAGTATATCTGCAATCAAAATCGTTAAGCGATTTGACAAACATGTCCGCCGCGGAAATGATCGATTACTGCTGCACGGACAAAAACGCTAAAATCAGCGTGGCAACAATAGAAGCCGGAGAGATCAGCTATTGCGTTTACGGACAAAACGCCGGTCAGAATGCCGTTTACGACTATGAAATCGGTTCTGTCAGCAAAACGTTTGTCGGGCTTATGTTTGCAAAGGCCGTAAGCGAAGACAAAGTATCTCTTTCCGACAGTATTTCAGTGTACCTCGATTTAGAAGAAGACCGATATTTTCCGACGTTGGAACGCCTTCTGACGCATACCTCAGGCTACGCTCCTTACTACTTTGAATGGCAAATGGCCGGCAACAGGTTTGCGCAGATTTCAAACGATTTTTACGGAATCGGCAAAGACGCGTTGCTGAAAAAGGTCAAAAACATCCGGCTTGAAAATAAGGACTATCCCTTTGCCTATTCCAACTTCGGCCTGTCTGTAGCGGGACTCGTGCTGGAAAAAATCTACGGGAAAGAATTTACCGCCTTAATGAACGAATATATCAGGGAAGAATTATCTCTCACCGATACCAAAGCGGCAAAACAAAGCGGAAATCTCGAAGGCTATTGGAAGTGGAGCGACGGCGACGGTTATCTCCCCGCCGGTTCCATCATTTCAAATATAACCGATATGGCGGACTATCTCAGTCTTTATCTCGGCGAAACAACTTCTTATTTTGCGGATACTTATCGAGAATTAAAGAAAATTGACGCCAATCATCCGAGTTACGAACAGAGAAACATCCGTATGGATTCCGTCGGCATGACGTGGATGATCGACAACAAAAACGATATAATATGGCACAACGGCGGAACAACTGCCTATAACAGCTACATGGGATTTTACAAGGATAAAAGCAAAGGGGTTGTGATTTTGAGCAACCTTTCGCCGAACGAAAAGATCTCCGCAACCGTAATCGGCGCAAAACTGCTTTTAGGCTGAGCCGAACTTTTATTTTTAATTGAAAAGGGGCTTGCCGTACGCAAGCCCCTTTCTTAACTGAAAATTAAGGAAAGTCCCCTTTCAACGTTTTAATCCGCCCGCTGCTCGATCATCGCCTTTACCTTCATCAGACGGGTCAGGCTTCCGCGTTCGTTTTCTTCCAGCTTCATCGTGATATAAGAGATGGTCTCCTGCAGATCCGGAATCATGACGTATTCCAAGGCATTGACGCGCCGCTTGCTCTTTTCGATCTCGTCCGCCAGCATCATCATTGTCTTTTCCGTCTCTGCCAGTTCGACCAATTTGACGAGCACTTTCCCGACGAGAGCGACCGATAAATCCGCCTCACTCGTCATTCCCACAAACGAATAGGGATACGGCTGTTCCGAACGCGATTCCTTCAGCCGCAGTTCCGGCACGCTTACGCTCATGATGTTTTTCGTCCCGTAATCGAGATCGACCGTAACGGAAGGAATCGCAAACGCAAGTTCGATCTCTTCCGTGGAAAGAAAACTCCGCGCCACGGCAAACTGCTTCAAAACGGCTACCACATCGTTCTCCACCTCGTCGCGCATGCGCTTGTTTTCGCGGACGACAACGGAAAAGCGGCGGACCATCTCATCCGTCTTATCCTTCAGCAGCTTATGACCGCGGATCGCGGTTTTCAGGCGCGCTTTCAGTTTTTTCAGTTCCATCCGCGTGGGATTTACGTTAATTCTTGCCAACAGAAAACCTCTTTACTCGTTTTTGTCTAAATATTGATCGATATATTGGCGTTTGATCCGCTTCAGTTCAGACTGCGGCAGAATGCGCATCAGCCTCCAGCCAAGATCGAGTGTGTCGACAATGCTGCGGTTTTTCTCAAACCCTTGCGCGATATACTGCTTTTCAAACGCCTCCGCGAATTTCGCATAGAGCCGATCGACTTCGGATAGCGCCGCGTCGCCCAAAATTGCCGCGAGTTCCTTGGATTCTTTTCCCCGCGCATAAGCGGCGAAAAGCTGATTCATCGTATCCGCATGGTCTTCCCGCGTTTTGCCCGCGCCGATTCCCTTGTCTTTCAGGCGGGAAAGCGAAGGCAATACGTCGATCGGCGGCAAAATCCCCTTTTTGTACAATTCTCTGGAGAGAATGATCTGCCCCTCCGTGATATATCCGGTCAGGTCGGGAATGGGATGCGTTTTATCGTCTTCCGGCATCGTGAGAATGGGAATCTGGGTAATCGATCCCTTTTTCCCCTTAATCCGCCCCGCACGCTCATACATGGCAGCCAGATCGGTATAGAGATAACCGGGGTAACCTCTTCTCCCCGGCACTTCCTTCCGCGCCGCCGAAATTTCGCGCAGAGCTTCGCAGTAATTGGTGAGATCGGTAATGATGACGAGAACGTGCATGCCCAGTTCATAGGCGAGATACTCCGCCGCAGTCAACGCCATTTTCGGCGTCGCCACGCGTTCGATCGCGGGATCATTTGCGAGATTGGTGAAGAGAATCGTCCTTTCGATCGCTCCCGTCTTCTTGAAATCGCGGATAAAATAATCCGCTTCCTCATAGGTGATGCCGACGGCGGCAAAGACGACCGCGAATTTTTCCGCGCTGTTGAGCACGCGCGCCTGCCTTGCGATCTGCGCGGCAAGTTCGGCATGCGGCAATCCGCTCATGGAAAAAACGGGGAGTTTCTGTCCCCTGACCAGCGTATTCAGTCCGTCGATCGCGGAAATGCCCGTCTGGATAAACTCATTCGGATAATCGCGCGCCGCCGGATTGATGGGCTCGCCGTTTACGTCCATGCGCTTCGCCGCAATGACGGGGGCGCCGCCGTCTCTCGGGTTTCCCATTCCGTCGAACACTCTGCCGAGCATATCCTCCGAAACGGCAAGCTCCAGCGAATGTCCCAAAAAACGCGCTTTGCTGGTCGCGATCTGCAGTCCCTGGGAACTTTCAAAAAGCTGAACGAGCGCCTTGTCACGATTGACTTCCAGCACCTTTCCCCGGCGGATCTCCCCGTTATTCTGCTTGATTTCGACCAGCTCATTGTACTTTACGCCTTCGACGCCCTCCACGAGCATCAGCGGCCCGACGACTTCTTTGATCGTCTTATATTCCTTTAACATCAGTCGTTTCCTCCGTTCGAGAGCGATTTGATGCTTTCTGTGATTTCTCTGGAAATCGCGTCAAACGATTCGATCTCCGCTTCGGGAATGTATTTCGCGCGGCCTATCTTCTCCCGGACAGGCAGGCTGATCAGGGAAGCATACTCCACGTCGCGCGCCAAAGCCTCGTTTCCCAGACGATGGAAATCGTAAATCAGCTTCATCATCTGATACTGCTTCTCCAAAGACGCGTAGGTATCCACTTCGTGAAACGCGTTCTGGTGGAGATAATCTTCCCGGATGGATTTTGCCGTCTCCATCGTCAGCCGATCCTTATAGGACAGCGCGTCCGCGCCGACCAGGCGAACAATTTCATTCAATTCGGCTTCTTCCTGTAAAACGGACATGGCAAACTGACGCAGTTTGGAAAAATCCGCGGCAATATGCTCGTTATACCAATCCGCAAGGCGATCCGCGTAAAGAGAATAGGAAATCAGCCAGTCAATCGCAGGGAAATGCCGCTTATAGGCGAGTGCGGAAGAGAGCCCCCAAAATACTTTTACGATGCGGAGCGTTGCCTGCGCAACCGGCTCCGACAGATCGCCGCCGGCCGGCGATACCGCGCCGATCGCCGTGATGGAACCGAAGCGCTCTTCCTGTCCGCACACGCGCACGATGCCTGCCCGCTCATAAAATTCGGCGAGACGGGAAGAGAGATAAGCGGGATACCCTTCTTCTCCGGGCATCTCCTCCAGCCGCCCGGACATCTCTCTGAGCGCCTCCGCCCAGCGGGACGTCGAATCCGCCATGATCGCGATGTTGTAGCCCATATCGCGGAAATACTCCGCGATCGTGATTCCCGTATATATGGATGCCTCCCGCGCGGCTACCGGCATATCCGAAGTGTTGGCGATGAGGACCGTACGTTTCATCAGCGGTTCTCCCGTCTTCGGATCCTTCAGTTCGGGAAATTCATTTAAAACGTCCGTCATTTCGTTTCCGCGCTCGCCGCAGCCGATATAGACGATGATATCGGCATCCGCCCATTTCGCGAGCTGATGCTGTACGACGGTTTTTCCGCTGCCGAACGGCCCCGGCACCGCTGCCACGCCGCCCTTTGCGACCGGAAAAAGCGTATCGATTACCCGCTGCCCCGTCACCATGGGCATGCTCGGGGACATTTTTTCCATATAAGGTCTGCCTTTTCTGACCGGCCATTTCTGAAGCATGCAGATCTCACGCGTTTCATCGCCGCTCCTTAACACTGCGACGGTCTCGGTGATATTGTATTCCCCGTCTCCGTTGGAGACAACTTCCCCTTCCGCCCCGTGCGGAACCATGATTTTATGGCGGACGACAGCCGTCTCCTGTACGTAGCCGAGTTCGTCCCCCGGCTTGACGCGGTCGCCGACCTTTGCCGTCGCATGATACGTCCACTTTTTTTTCCGATCCAGGTTATGAACGGAAATTCCCCTGGAAATCCGATCGCCGTATTTCTCGTAAATCTTTTCCAAAGGGCGCTGAATGCCGTCGAATATACTCTCGATCAATCCGGGCGCCAGCTCCACGGAAAGCGGTTCTCCGGTGCTTTCCACCGATTCTCCGGGGCCCAGTCCGCTGGTCTCCTCATAGACCTGCACGGACGCCCTGTCTCCTCTCAATTCGATGATCTCTCCGATCAGCTTTTTCTCGCTGACCCGAACGACGTCGAACATCTTGCAGTCCGCCATATTTTCCGCCACGATCAGCGGTCCGGAAATTTTTACGATCTTTCCCTGCATTTTCAGTCTCCTAATCTCTGTTTAAAATATCCACGCCCAGCGCGCGTTCCATTTCTCTGCGGATACAGCTCTCCCCGTAGCCGTTGCTCCCCGCGCCCGACGGAACGGGTATGATGATCGGATAGGGCATGTTGACATAGCGCCGGACAACGTCGTCGATTTCCTTTGCCAGGGTATCCGTAATAAAGATAATCGCATAGTCCTTCGCCAATTTCTTTACGAGGTCACGCGCCTTTTCGACGTGATCCACGCCGTACGCGTCCACGCCGCCGGCCTTGAACGCCAGAACGCTGTCTCCGTCCCCGATAATCGCCATCTTACCCTTCATAGGCTTCCCTCAGTCTTTCCTGTATTTCAGATCTGTCCAATTTATTGATCAGACCTACCATTATGATGCGGAGATTCGTCAGTTCCGCGCGCTTGTAATAGCAGTAAAGCATAAACGGTATACAGCCGGACATATCATACCGTTTCTTTTTAAAGTGCAGAAGCAGAGCGTCGTCGCTCAGCTTTTCAAACGCCGAAAGGGGTTTCCCTTCCGCCGCAGCGTCGATCGCTGCAAACGCGAAGTCGCTGAGATAAAAATATTTTAACTTTTCTTTCAGCGTCTCGAGCGGATCTTCGGAGAGCGCCTTTGCCTCGTTCTCCGTCAGGCGGCCTCCCGGAACCCGCATTTCGAGAAAACGAGCGTAATTTCTCGCCCGCAAAGCGCTTGACAGATTTGCGGTATCCGCCATCACGGAATAAAGCGCCTTCAGATCGCCGTTTTTGGCGGAGCATTCTTTTCTGTCCGCAAAAAGCGCCCGCTTCATCGCGTCTCCGATCCGCGCGCCCGTCGCCGTACCGTTGACAAACGCATTGTCGCAGTACAGCAGCGCGGAAGCCATCGGAGGCGGAAAGGACGCATAATCGTCCGCCATAATTTTTTCTTCCATACGGGCGGGATCGATATCTCCGCCCGCCGTCAGCAGCGGTTCCGCACTGATTTTCAGATGCTTTGCCTTAATCAGCGCCTCCGCATTGTGATAATCGCTTTCGGCGAGAAAAAACCGCCGAAACGCTCTGCTCGGAGATACTTCCCGCACGAAGCGGTTGAGTTTTTCCCGCTCCGCGCGCAGCAGAGCTTCAAATTCCAGGGCAGATTCCGCGTTCGCTCCTTCGCCGAAATTCACTTCCCGCAGGATTTTCAGCGCGTCTTCCGCAGAATCCGCCTGGAGCATACGGTTGAAACGGTCTGCTCCCAAAAGATAATTCTCCGCCGATTTCGCGCGCGCATTCGCATAAAAAGGATTCCCTGCCATGCGCCCTCCCGTCAGCCGAACAGCCGGTCAGCCGTTTCCGATTCGATTTCCGGCTGAATTTCCTTCAATAACGTTTCAAACGTGAGGTCTTTGTCGCATTTCTCGTTTAAGAGCATCATTCCGCCCGAAAAAGCTCCCGGCTCATCGGAAACGGAAAGATTTTTTTCGCGGCATGCGGACAGAGCGCCGACCTCTCCCGCCGTCACGGGTGCGCCTTTCGCCAACACGACGAGGTCGCCTCGCTCCGCACACTGCTCCAGCATCTTTGCGATTAAGGCAATATACGTATCGTGATCCAGCGCGACCAGCTTCTCCAACGCGCGCGCATATACTTCGCCGAGCACTTCCTGTTTGGCAAAGAGAATCGCCTTACGGATATCGAGATCTGCAACCGTTTCTCTGCGCGCGTGGATTTCCTTTACCTCTTCGCGCAAGAGCTCCGCCTGTTTGGAAGAATAAAGTTCCGCCCACTCCTCCGCGTCCCTCAGCGTTTCCGCACAGCTTTCCTCTGCGGTGAGGCGGATATTTTCCGCGCGCGCGGCAGCGTCGTCCAGAATTCTCTGAATAATTGCTTCTTTCCCTTCCATATCAGAGCATTAAAATAGAGATGACCAATCCCAAAATCGCATAGGTCTCTACCATTGCGGGGAACAGAATCAGCTTGCCGGAAAGCTTCTCATTTTTCGCAACGGCGTAAATTCCGCTGACCGAAGTCAATCCCTGAAAGATTCCCGAAATCAATCCGGTCAAAGCCAGCGGCAACGAAGCGAACAGCAGCTGCTCCGCCGGTAACGTCGCTACCGATCCGAGACCGATGATCGCGAATACGAACCCGTAAATCCCCTGCGTCGCAGGAAGAACGACCAAAATCAAAACCTTGCTGAATTTCTTCGCATCGTCTGCAAGCACGCCCGAAGCAGCCGAACCGGTAAAATACAGCCCGATCGCGGATCCGACGCCGCAAAGCCCCGCGCAAAGCGCAAGTCCCAAATATCCCATACTGAAAAACCTCCAATTATTTCGTTAAATTGATATATTCCATCTGCGAGCCGAGCGGCGCAAACAGCCGTCCTTCCCCGTCGTAGAATTTTGAAAAGAATTCGATGTATTGCAGGCGGCTGTCATGAATATACGCGCCCAACGCCCCCATCGCCAGATTGAATGCCTGACCGATCAGAATGACGAGCGGACCGAACACATAGCCGAATCCGCCTCCGCCGATGAGATCGGCCCCCATGTCGTTGAAAATACTCCCGACGATCATCCCCGAAAGCAGCAATCCGAAGAGCCTGGCGTAACTTAAGACATCGGACATCAGATTGATGACGCCGTATAGCGCGCCGAACCCCTTGGAAAATTTCCCGAACCCGCGTTCCTTCCGTCCCGCAGTAACCATCGCCAGGAGCAACGCGGCGACAAGCATGATGATTCCCGGCAGCTGCATGGTCTGGAAAAAGCGCTTCAGCCCGTCCGAGAATACGACGCTGGAATTCTGGTAAATCTTAAAGTAATCCATCAGGAAGGAAAATACCGCAAAAATCATGCCGATGAAAAACAGAACCCAGGTCAGCGCATCAAAAATACCGTCCGCAATCTTCCCTTTTCGGAAACTGTTAAACGCTTTCATGAGATATCCCGCCATGATATGAAGAACGCCCAGCCCCAGACAGAAGAGCAAAATCAACATCATGTTGGCGGTACTCATCTCGCGGTTAGCATTATCCGGCACGGGAGACGGCAATATCTGAAACGGCAGCGCGACCCCGAAAAAGGAGCCGAAGATGACGCCGAAAAGAATCGTAAACAGCCCGCCGTAGAGAATAACGCCCATCAATTTTTTAAAGCCGGTATCCCTTTTGATCGCCAGCTGAGCCGTCAGCCCCGCGGCAAATAAAATCAGCCCGTACCCGATATCCGCCATGATCAGACCGAAGAAAACCATATAGAAGAAAAATACGAGTTTGTTCGGGTCGATTTCGCGGTAATTCGGCACAGAGTACATGTTCGTCACAAACTCTGCAGAGCGAATTACGGGGTTGTTCTTCAGCAAGGTCGGCGGTTCATCTTCTTCCGTCGGCTGAGAAAACTCCAAAAATATGGCGTTTGAAATTCCGTACAGCGCATTTTTGACGTCTGTTTCCCGCTCCTTCGGAAGATACCCCTCCAGCACAAATGCAGAGGCAGTACAGCGGAACTGTTCGCATGCTTTGAGCTTTTCAAGCTGAAAGCGATAAAAATCCGCCAAAATCTTCATATTCCTCAGATTAGCGGCGCGGTAGCAGGCTTTCTTCGTAATTTCCCATTCAAACACTTCGCACTCCGCTATCTCTTTCTCGTACGCCTTCTTTAAGTCTGACGGAGTTGTCTCCTCCCGGAACGGACAGGCGGAAAACCCGAGTTCGTTCATTTTTGCGGAAACGCTGTCCGCATCTGCCTTCATACAGATAACAGATACGACGGCAGCGCGGTCCTCCGCCAAAACATCAAATTCTCCCGCCGGAAAAGTTTCCAAAAAGGATTGCAGCGAAGCGAGATTTTCAAGCGGCAATGTGCCGAAAAAGCACTTTGTGGACAGCGTATCGCGAAAGTCGCAAAAACACTCTTTCATGCCGAGAAAAGGAGACAGCTGCGAGAGAAGATTGGAATATCGGATCCGATTCGCCTTGTTATTTAAAAGGCGCTCCGTATATTCCTCCGTCTTGCTTACAACGTAAAACAACTCCACTTCGTTTCCCGGCGCGGACATAAATTCGTCGTAAGCGACGTCAAAGCCGTCTTTCGCCCCATCCAGATCGCGCGGATAAAATTCGCTTTTCTTTGCCCGCACCAGCTGTTCTTCCAGAAACGAAATCGCTCGATTCAAGCGGTCATAATCCTTTGTCAGGCGCTCTTTCAATTCAGCGTTGGCAAAAAAGCGGGTATCCTCGATTTCCTCCGTCTCCCGAAGTTCAACCGCTCCCGTACGGTGCAGCGCGTTTAAAATTCTTTCCCGCTCGTATGAAATGCCGATTAATTTGAGTTTGGACATTTCAACTATCGCCATTGCTCCACCACCTTTTTCGCAATGTTCTCCGCCGACTCCTCGATGCGAGGCCGCGCAGCTGTTTTCAACGCTTCCGCCTGTGCATTCCCCTCTTTCATGCGCTCAAGATAGCGCGCCTGTGCGGCAGTCTCCGCCTGTTTCAATTTCTCTTTCCGCAATTTTTTTGAAGCATCGATCGCATTTTCTCTGATATTTTCCGCCTGCTCGTCCGCAGCGGACAAATCCGCCTTTGCGCGGAAATTCGCCTCTTTTACGATTTCATCTGCACGCGCTTCTGCTTCCAAAATAGATCCGATTACCTGATCAACCATCATCGACGCTTCCCTGTTAAAAACTTTTTTTCATTATACAATAATTTCGGAAATATGGCAAATGTTTTTATCATCAGAACAATGAACAGTTGCGCAACTTTTGTCTATTTCCTTCTCAATTCTCCTGCGTATCACAGGCTTATTGCTTCGGATGCGAAATCAGCGTTCATTCTTATTTTTGTGTAAAATTCAATAAAAATTTCTCAAATACTTGTCGCAAATACTTGCAAAATTTCATAAAATTTGGTATAGTATATCAGCACTGTGATGGGAGCATAGCTCAGTTGGGAGAGCATCTGCCTTACAAGCAGGGGGTCATAGGTTCGAGCCCTATTGTTCCCACCATCACCTGCGGGAATGGCTCAGTGGTAGAGCGTCGCCTTGCCAAGGCGAATGTCGCGAGTTCGAATCTCGTTTCCCGCTCCATTTTATTTCGAGGGGTTTAAGTCTCCCTTGACAAGGCGCCATAGCCAAGTGGTAAGGCACGGGTCTGCAAAACCCTAACCCCCGGTTCAAGTCCGGGTGGCGCCTCCAATTTGTCGCCGCTGTGGCGGAATCGGCAGACGCAAGGGACTTAAAATCCCTCGGAGTAACATCCGTATCGGTTCAAGTCCGATCAGCGGCACCAAAAAAACGAGAGGATTTAAAAATGCGTCCTCCCGTTTTTTGTTTTTTTTAGTAAACTGTAATCATTTTGTGGATTTTTTTAATTTATTTTTCCGTTTGCCGTCCCTTGATCGGGGCTATAAGGACAGCCGCCTGTCACTTTGTCGCCGATATGGCGATAAATTTATTTTGGAGAGTATTATATCTGTAAATTTAATCAATTTATTCTGCGCCTTTCAGCGCTTCTACCATATTGATCTTGCGGTTTTTTATCGCAATCAGCCCTCCTACCAGAAGAGACATGCCGAACGTGACCAGAATACTCACACAGTATGTCAGCGCACCGAGCATAATTTTCAGCTCATATTCGGTTGCAAGCAAAGCGATCAGTAAATGCAATACGCCCACTCCCGCCGGTATGCCGAAAATCACGCCGATTACCGTAAGCCACATATTTTGGCTTATCAGAAGCCCGCCTATTCGTTTATTCTGAAAACCTACTACTTTGAGCGTAGCGAGTTCTCTGTACCTCTCGGTATAGCTCATTACGCCGAGATTATATAATACGACGATTCCGAGTATTACCGCCGCAAGCGCCAAAAGCAGTACCATAGTATTCATTACATCCATAAAGCTGTCGTAGCTTTCCATTATCTTCGCCTTACTCTGCATACCCGAAATATAGTTTTGCATTTGAATATCGGTACTTAAAACATCGGTAAACGCCGCGCTGTAACCGCATTCCATTCCTATGCTTTCCGCATATTCTCTCGTCATCGTTATATTTTCTGTAACCACAGAGCGAAGCACCCCAGCAACTTTTATGTTATATACACGGTCGCTTCCGTAAGGAGAAAATACTACCGTGCTGCCCACGGGGTATTGATCCGACAACCGCATACAGACATAAGCGCCGCTGTTTGACAGCTCTGATTGCTTGCCTTCTGTATCGATAAAACCAATCTTGCCGTTATCTACCGTATAAATATCCAAAAGCCTCGTTTCCCCGTCCGCTTCGCCGCTCAACGAATAGAGTATATCTGCGTTATACGCGGCGGCAAAATCCTCTGCCTGTTCCGCGGTTACCGTTTCGGTAAAGTTTACGCGCGTTTCATATTGATAGATATCCCGATCAATCGTACTTAAAAAGCCCGTCATTGTGTCTTTCATACCAAGGCCGCCCACAAGCAGAATCGTGCAGCCGATTACGCCGATCAACGTCATGACAGAACGCGATTTATGGCGCATCAGGTCCCGTATATTCCATCGCGTTCCGAACGAGAGACGATTCCAAGCTTTTGTTTTTTCTCCGGGCAGCGGCTTGACCTTTTTGGGAGTGTACGGACGAAGCGCATCCGCCGCAGTCCCCCTAAGCAAGGAACGAACGGAAAGGAAACTTATGAACGTCAGAAAAGCAATAACTGCAAAGATAATGATCCAACAGTAATAAGGCATATGCAACGACCAATCCGGCATATCGAGATAAGTCCCCATCATTCCGTCCGGATTGACGATTATTGCGGCAATGCCGTATCCCAATCCTATTCCCAGCAGAGAACCGACCGCTCCGAGAAACAGCCCGTATGCCGTAAAATGCCTTATAATTTTGCCATTCTGAAATCCGAGCGCCTTCAAGGTTCCGATCTGTGTCTTTTCGCTGACACAGATGCGGTGCATTGTGGTTATCATGGTAAGGATTGCAATGGCGAGGAAAAGCACGGGCAATACGGAAGCCATTGTCTTTCCCTCTTCGATCTCGCCGCTCACGCCGGCATAACTCTTATGTAAATCTTTTTCAATCAACAGCGTAGTTTTGCCGAGGACGGCGTTAACCTCGCTTTGCAGCGTCTCTTGATCCAAATCAGAGATAATATTGATCTGCGGATAAATCATAAAACCGTTCATAGCCGATTTTACGGTTTCGGGAGAAACGTAAGCAAAACCAAAAGATTTGAAATCAGGCATCAGCTGATTTTCGTCAGCCGTGCAGATCATGTACTCGCTGCTCTTGCAAAGCCCCACTATCTCTGCGCTTATTTCAACGTTGCGATATACAACGGTGAGGAGATCGCCGATTTCAAAGTGATTTGCTTTGGCGAATTGATCCGACAGCCAAATGCCCTCTGAAGTCTGGTCATACTTTTTTCCCGACGTAATGAGCATCGTCGAAACGGTATAATCTTCTACAACTGTAAGGGCAAGCGATTGATCGCCGCCGCTCAATCCGACATTGACCGAAAAGAAGCGGCTCGCCTGATTCACCCCGCCGATTTTTTTCACGGCATCGATGTCTTCTTCGGAAAAGCCCTGATCATGATACAGGCGGTAATCGGCATAGCATGTCTGCTCAAAAAACGAATTTGAATCGATCTCCATACTGTACCACTCGGCATTAAACCCCATGAAAATGCCCATGCCGATAGCGATCATGATGATCATAGATATGAACTGCGCCTTGTACTTCCAGGCGGTTCTCATCAATTTACGCCAAAGCATTACCAGTCCACCTCATCTGCACTCAAAGGATGTTCCTGCGCTTCGCAGGCCTTAATTCTGCCGTTTTTCACTTTGACAACCACGTCAGCCATTTTAGCAATGTTCTGATTATGCGTAACGATCACGATCGTCTTTCCGTAATTACGGGCCATAGACAAAAGCAATTTCAGAATCAGCACGCCCGTTTCGCTGTCGAGCGCGCCCGTAGGTTCGTCGCATAAAAGAATCTTCGGATTTTTTGCCAATGCGCGCGCTATGCTTACCCTCTGCTGTTCCCCGCCCGAGAGTTCCGCCGGAAAGTTCTTCAAATGGTCTGCAAGCCCCACTTCTTCTAGCATTTTTACGGGATCGAACGCATCCCCGGCAATTTCTTTTACAAGAGCAACGTTTTCATACACGGTAAGCGTGGGGATAAGATTGTAGAACTGAAAGACAAATCCCACCGTTTCCGCACGATATTCGGCCAGCTCCTTTTCCGACAGCTTGGAAATGTCCTTTCCGCAGACCGATATCCTTCCGCTCGTCGGGCTGTCCAACCCGCCCAACAGGTTTAAGAGCGTGCTCTTCCCCGCTCCGCTCGGCCCGAGTATTACGACAAACTTCCCTTCATCCAATGAAAGATTCGCTCCGTCCAACGCCTTTAATTTGTGATCGCCTGCCGTATATATTTTTGTTACATCTTGAAACTCGACTATCGCCATTTTTCTCTCCTTTGGTTCGCTTATGCGAACTACTGTCATGATAGTCTTTTTTTAAAACTTTGTCAAGTAAATTGCTGCCGAAACAGACGAAGAATCAGCGAATCTGAAAAGACTTTTCGCTTATGCGGGATCTGCTCCCCTGCTGATTTTGCGCAATTGCTTTTCTGTAAAGATTGTGGTATAATTTTAAGTATAATTAAAGTTCATATGTTTTGATTAAGGAAACAATATCGGAGAAATATATGAGATTGCTGCTCGCAGAGGATGAAAAGGCTTTATCAAAAGCGCTAACCGTCCTGTTAAAACACAATAATTACTCGGTTGACGCCGTATACAACGGTCAGGAGGCACTGGAATATCTCGAAGCAGATATCTATGACGGCGTTATTCTCGACATCATGATGCCGAAAGTCGACGGACTGACCGTATTGAAAACAATACGGGAAAAGGGCAATACCGTCCCCGTGATTCTGCTGACCGCGAAGTCTGATTTAAACGACAAGATCACCGGGCTCGACTACGGCGCCGACGATTATCTTGCAAAGCCCTTTGCAACGCAGGAACTGCTGGCGCGCATCAGGGCGATAACGAGGCGCAGGGACGGAAAAATGGACGGCGTCACGCTTTCCTATAACGGGGTACAGCTGAAAAGGCTTACGTTTGAACTTTCCTATCAGGGTAAATCCGTGAAGCTGAACAACAAAGAATTTCAGATGGCGGAAATGTTCATCGGCTCGCCCGGGAGAGTGTATTCCGTAGACTATTTTATGGACAGAGTATGGGGATTTGACAGCGAAGCGGAAATGAACGTAGTTTGGGTATACATCTCTTATCTGCGCAAAAAGATAAAAGAGATAGGGGCGCCGCTGAAAATCACTGCCAACAGAAATGTCGGGTATTATCTGGAGCGCGCCGATGATTAAAAAGCTGCAAAAAAAATTCATTCTGATTGCGACGGGCGTCATATTTGCCGTCGTCGCGGTTCTGCTGACCGCGATCAACGCGGCAAATTACGCCGATATAGACAGGACCGCAGAGAAAAAGCTGGATTTTATTATCAGCAATCACGGAGAAATGCCGCGGGCGTCGCAGGATAATCAGCGCGATGACATGAGACCTCCTGAAGGAGGTTTTTCACCTGAAATGCCGTATGAAACGAGATATTTCACGGTGACGATCCTGGAAAACGGAAAAACAGAGGTAACGCTCGATCATATTGCCGCTGTCGACTCGGATACCGCCGAAAATTACGCCAAGTCCCTGTATGAAAACGGCAGATATGCCGGTTACCGCGGTGATTATAAATACAGAGCCGTTTCGGAGGAAGGCGTCGGTACGACTTACGTCTTTCTCGATTGCAGCCGCGAATTAGATACTTTCCGCACGTTTCTTTGGACGAGTATCGCCATCGGAGGCGCCGGCATTCTCGTCGTATTCGCGCTCATCCTGCTGCTCTCCAATAAAGTGGTAAAGCCTTATGCTGAAAGCTACAACAAACAAAAACAATTTATTACCGACGCCAACCATGAACTGAAAACGCCGCTTGCCGTCATTAAAGCGACAAACGAAGTGATAGAGATGGAAAACGGCGTAAGCGAATGGACGCAGACGATAGAAAAACAGGTTGCGCGGCTGACAAGCCTTACCGATCGGTTAGTGTTTCTGTCGCGTATGGACGAAGAGCATTTCCCCTGTGATATGAGCGAATTCAATCTTTCGGAAACGGCAAAGGAAATAGCCGCCCCCTTTGAAAGTCTTGCCATTATGCAGGAAAAAGTTTTCAAATGCGATTTCGGATCAGACGTTTTGCTGAACGGCGATACCTCTCTGATCGGTCAGCTAATCAACATCCTTTTGGATAATGCGTTCAAATATTCGGACGAAGGCGGTTCCGTAACCCTCCGGATCGGGGCGGATGGAAAATGCAGGTCTATCACGGTAACGAATACATCCGACAAAATCGATACGGATCACCTTGACAAGCTCTTTGATCGCTTTTATCGTTCGGATAAGTCCCGCAATTCCGAAACAGGAGGCTTCGGAATCGGGCTTTCGGTGGCAAAGTCGATCGTACATTTGCATAAAGGAAAAATAACGGCGCAAAGCCCCGACGGCAAACAAATGATCTTTACCGTTACCTTCTCCTGACTGAAACTAAAAAATTATTGAAAAAAAGACTGCGAAAACGCGGTCTTTTTTAAGTTCATCTAAATTTTGCGATATATACTGAATGCGTAAAAAGGAGACGATCTCATGACTTATCAAGACATCTTCAAAAGATACGAGCTGAAATTTCTCATAACAGACGAGCAGTTGAAACGGATGCAGGAAGTTATGCGCGAACACGTCGAGAGCGATAGATTCGGCAGGAGTGCGATCTGCAATCTTTATTACGATACGCCGGATTTTCTTCTGATCCGGCGTTCGCTGGATAAGCCTTTTTATAAAGAAAAACTGCGCGTCCGAAGTTACGGCGTGGCGAGTTCCGAAAGCACCGTCTTTGCGGAACTGAAGAAGAAATATGATGGCATCGTCTATAAACGCAGAATTTCCATGACGGAAAGTCAGTCAGTAGAATTTTTACAGGGGCGTCTTCCCCCGCAATCGCAGATTTCAAGAGAAATTGCTTATATGTTCGCGTATTATAAAACGCTCGCTCCGGCCGTTCATCTCTCGTACAAGCGGGAGGCGTTTTACGGAAAGGAAGATAAAAACCTGCGCATCACCTTTGACAGTGAAATTCTTTACAGGACTTACGATTTGAGTCTGCAAAAAGGGATTTACGGATCGCCTATACTGTCGGACGGAACATATTTAATGGAGATAAAAACCGCAACGGCGATTCCCCTGTGGCTTACGGCATTTCTTTCGCGGGAGAAAATCATGAAAACTTCGTTTTCAAAGTACGGAAAGGCTTATATCAGCATTTATCATAAATTGAAAAAAGGAGAACAGCTCTATGCTTAATTCAATGTTATCGATTTTTTCAGGAATTTTCGATACCCAATCGCAGGAAGTGATCTCTGTCGGCAACTTTTTTCTCTGCATCGGCGTCGCAATCATACTCGGTATGGGAATCGCTTTTCTATGTACATTCAAAGCCGGCTCCACAAAAAGTTTTTTCATCTGCCTGTCGGTCGTTCCTGCCGTCGTGTGCGTAGTGATTATGATGGTAAACGGCAACATCGGCGCGGGCGTTGCCGTGGCGGGTGCGTTCAGCCTGGTGCGTTTCCGGTCTGCCCCCGGGACGGCGAAGGAAATTGCGGCTATATTCCTTGCAATGGCTATCGGTTTGATTTTGGGCATGGGATATATCGCATACGCGGCGCTGTTTGCGGTCATCATAGGCTTGTTTATGTTCGGACTGAATATGATCTCTCGCAAACAAAAAAAGTTTATTTCGGAAAAAACCCTGAAGGTTACCATTCCCGAAGATCTGAATTATGCGGATATTTTTAACGATATCTTCGAGGATTATACGAACAGCTGTGAACTTACCCACGTCAAGACGACAAATATGGGAAGTCTTTACAAACTGACTTACAGAGTAACGCTGAAGAATGCGCAGAGCGAAAAGCAAATGCTGGATGAAATGCGCGTGCGGAACGGAAATCTCGAAATTGCAATTATGAATCAGGAGGGCGAAAGCTATGAACTGTAAAAAATCTTTAACGCGTTTTTTTTACTTCAGCCTATGTCTGATACTTGCGCTCGGCATCTTACTGACGGGGTGTGATTTATGGGAATTGAAGCCGGATAGCGGCGTCAACGGCGAAAACAACACGGATACGGAAAACGGCGCGGAAGCGGAATTGCCCGATATTTTTGATGATGAAGAATATGAAATTACTGACAACACATTTTCGGTAACGACAGACGCTGCGGACGGTTATACCCTGGAAAACAATATCTGCACAATAACGGCAGCCGGCGTTTATACCTGCACGGGAAGTCTTGCCGACGGTCAGATCATCGTCGATGCAGGCGACTCCGACGTGGTGGAAATCGATCTCAAAACGGTGGAAATTGCCTGTTCCTACGGCGCGCCTGTTCTTATTCTCAATGCCGACAAAGTGGAAATATCCGCGAAAAAAGACACGAAGAATATCATCATAGACAAACGGACGACTTGTGAAGAAACAGACGAAACCGCTGCGGCAATTTACAGTGAATGCGACCTGAAAATCAAGGGCAACGGAGAATTGTCCGTAAAAACTTCGCTCAATAACGGGATCCATACGAAGGACGATCTAGACTTGAAAAATCTGACTTTATATGTTTCTGCGCCGAATCATGCGATCAAGGGGAACGATTCGATCACTTGCGAAAACGCGACGATAACGGCTGTATCCACCGGCGGAGACGCATTGAAGACGAGCAATTCCGACATTTCAGACAAGGGCAATCAGCGCGGCACGGTGACGGTAAACGGCGGTTCCCTTGAACTATATGCATGCTGCGACGGGATCGACGCTGCTTATGACGTGATTATTACGGACGAGGCAAAGGTAACGATTTATACGAATACCTATTCCTCTTACACGACGGAACGGGTAGAAAAATCCGAAAGTACGATGTATTTCCGCTTTCCGGGCAGCGGTATGGGAATGCGGCCGGGACAATCATCTTTTCCGTATGCTTCCTACCAGTATTCGGTACTGTTTACGCTGAACGACGGCAGTGAAGTATGGGAAAACCTTTCAACATCCGAGACTATAGGCTCTTACATTTTTTATCAAGTGAGCCTGCCCGCAAACGCTTCCGCTTTCTGCCTGTACGCTTATAATTCATCCCAGACGCCGCAGAGTACAGATTCATACGCCTATCGCACGGAGAAGAAAAATTTGAATACATCTTATGATACGTTTTATATCAGCGGCATCTCCGGCAGCACCCTTTCGGGCGGTTGGACGAACTATTCCACTGTCACGTCGCAAGGTCCGGGCGGATTCGGCGGCATGGGAGGCGAATTCGGGCAGGAAGGCAATCCGAATGCGGCGGAATTTTCCTGCAAAGGAATAAAGGCCGATAACGCCATATCGGTTGAAAGCTGCACGATTACCGTTTCCTCCTACGATGACGCCCTTCACGCGAATAACGATGTTTTGCTTGAAAACGGCAGTTACGGCCAGGGTAACATAACGATCAGTTCGGGAACGCTTATGCTGACTTCAAAGGACGACGCGATCCACGCTGATCAGGATTTCAACGGTATCGGCGGCAATTTGACGGTAACTGCCGCTTATGAAGGAATCGAATCCAACCGCATGTACTTTAACGGCCTTACGGCTTACGTTTATGCCTCGGACGACGCCGTCAATGCGGTGGCAAGCGGGAATTATAATCCGCTTATCGAAGTAAGTTCCGGGCTTATTGATTTGGAAGTGCCGAGCGGAGATACCGATACGATGGATTCTAACGGCAGCATCAAAATTTCAGGCGGCGTCGTTATTCTTAAAAACGGGCAAAGCGGGAACAGTATGACCGGCGGTACAATCGACTGTGACGGAAGCATTTCTGTTACGGGCGGAATCGTCATTGCGATCGGCGCGGCGGGCAATGTGATAAGCGGCGCTAAAAGAAATACGTCGGTATCCTTTTCTGCAGGCAGTTACACATTGAAAAATGCAGACAGAACCACAGTTGCCGAATTTACGCTGAGCAGCACGCATAAGGGATATATGATCTATATCGGCACGGGCGGGACATACACGCTCTATTGTGATAATAATTCCGTTTTAAATTTCAGTTTTTAATGATGCAATTTGGTGTCACTTATATTAAAAAATCCTCCGCAAACAGGCGGAGGATTTTTTTACACGATAATGCAATAAGTTATCTTTTATTTTCGGTCAGGCAGGTTTCAAAGTCTTTTTCTCCTCTTCGTCTTTTGAGATATGACCTTCTCTCCTTCCGATTAACAACGCAGCCACCGGGTTTTTCGCAGCGTAACGGTAAAAGCATATTGCCGTTTTGATTCGGGCGGCTATCCATTTCGCCCTGCAATCATTTGATAAATTCAACATGGATATCTCCGTTGTTTCCGCTCAAGTTCAGGTACTTTTCACCGCCTTCCTTTTTTTCCGGCAAATTCGATTCCCCTTTTTTGATGCTGCATTCGATTGAAAAGTCGTCCCATCCGCCGACAAGCGAGCCTGTAATATCGCCGTTCTTTACCGTCGCTTCCATACCTTTTCCGACAAAAAGTTCTTCAAATACAATATCCCCTCCGTTTGACGAAAGAGAAATCTCCCCGCTGACCGCCAGAGAAGATACCGTTATCGCTTCGTTTGTCGTCTTGACGTCCAAACGGGTCAAACCGTCGAGCGGGACTCGTATTTTGATCGTACGATATTCTTTTGCGGGTTTCGTGCCGATAAAATCCGTCCAATCTTTGTCGAAAACAAGTTTTACCGTCAGTTCACTGCCCGAAAGAGAAATATCGTAAAATTCTTTCTCGCTTTCCGCGCAGTCGATGTGGATGCGTCCGTCGTCGGAAATACCCACTTCGACCGTTCGATCCTCTGCGTCGACGCAGAGAGCCGTTATCTCCGCGTCCCCGGAATCATAATTCCGCGCGGTAAACGTTCCCCCGCCTGAACACGCGCCGAACAGAGCGGAAAACGGTAAAAGTGCCGCTACGATTAAAAAAAGAATTGTTTTTTTCATAAAGAACCTCCTGTCGTCATTGACTTGACTTTTCGATTTATCCTGTATTATAATCATGATAAACCTTTTTGTTACACAAAAGTCAAGAAAAAAAGAGGCATTATGGAAAAAATTTTTTCAATCGAAAAAGCGGCAAAAGCAGCCGGTACGACAGCGGAAACATTGCGCCATTACGACCGGATCGGATTGGTAAAGCCCTGCAAAACAGATGAATGGACGGGTTACCGCTACTATTCGGAACGGGAACTTGTCCGACTGAATACCGTCCGCGCGCTGCGCTGCATGGATCTTTCGCTGAAAGAAATAAAAGAAATCCTGGAATTGGACGACTTTGAAAAGATCATTTCGCTTCTAAAACAGGCAGAGCGAAAAGCAGATCAAAAAATGAAAGAATTGACCGACGCCAAGTGTAAAATTCAGAGGGCAAGGCAATTTTATGAGGAAAAACGCACCAATCAAGCGCAAAGAGAGAGCGCGTTTGTACAGACTTTTCCGGAACGGGTCATTCTGCTTTCCGACAGGCTGACGGAGCCGACTTTGGATAATCTGTGGGACTACCATCGTCATTTTTATGCGCAAGTCGGAGAAGAGAAGAAAAAAGATTTTTCCTTTGAAGATCTCGCCGGAATTTACGAATCGGAAGGGCGCGCGCACTTATTTGCTTTATGTACGCGTTTTACACCCGCAGAAGGGCTGTACTTTTTGCCGCAGGGAGATTATCTCTGTCTCGATTGTACGGAGAAAACGCGCCGAGCGGCAATCGAAGAAATGAAGCGCACGGCGGAAGCGGAATATGCCGTTAACCCCCAATTTATTCTTTCCATTGTCGTGATATCAGGCATCCTGCAGTGGAATTATCAGGTCCAAATTTACATCGGAAAAAGCGAAAACGTTAAAACAGACTGCCCTGCACCGTCGACTCGATAAGCAAATTTCAATCAGTTAAAAAAGCGCCAGCTGCCGGTATTCCGTCTTTGGAACCGACCGCTCCCGTTTCAGACCGGCAATCGCGGAGAGAAACGGAGAAGGTTTCCCGCTCGTCGTGAGAATCAGTTCTTCTTTCGCCCGCGTGATTCCCACATAGAAGAGCCTGCGCTCCTCTTCCGTATCTGTTTCTTCGCCCGCCGCAAGGGGCAGTAATTTATCGTTTATGCCGTAGAGGAACACAACGGGAAACTCCAGACCTTTTGCACCATGGAGGGTGGCCAGCCGGACTGCTCCGTCTGCAGGGTTTCCGTTTGGCAGCAAAACGTCGCCTTCTCCGCCCATGCGCATCGCTTCCAGAAATTCAGGCATATCCGCATAGCGCGCCGCATCGACCAGCTCTCTGAATGCCGCCGTCTCAATGTGCATATACGCCTGCCACTCGGCAAGTATCTTTCTCGGGCGCGACCGCAGCGTCGGCTGAAATTTCTCCTTGGCCCGGAGAAAAGCGGAGCGCCCGCCCAAAAACTCCTCTGCCTGAGCGGTTTCTTTTCCGTCGCAGATCGCGCCGAAAAACGAAAGCGTTCCGCTCACTTCCGCGGCTTCCAAAAACGACTGATCGCTCGCGGAGAGGCAGGGTATTCCCTCTTTCCGGAGACATTGCTCCACTGTACGGAGGGCTCTGTGCGTGCGCGCGAGAACCGCTATTTCACCGAAGGAATGCAGCTTCTCTTCCCGCCCTTTTCCCAGCATATCCAAGCCGCCTGCCATGCGCGCAATTTCTTTGGCGATAAAAATTCCCTCGGACAATGCAGATACGCACTCGGCAAGGCGCACGGCGGCGCCGTCTCTTTTGACGGGCAGCAGCGCGCGTTCCCCTTCGTTTGCGGAAATTGCCTGCAAAGCGCACTGCAGGACCTGCGGCGTGGAGCGATAGCTTTCGACGAGGCGGACCGTCAGCGTATCGGGATAATCCTCCCGCAGTTTTTGAAAGCAATCCGAGGCGGCGCCGCGGAACGCATAGATCGACTGATCGGGATCCCCGATCACGAACAGCCGCCCGGTTTCCCCCATCCATTTTTGAACGAGTGCATACTGCATGGGGTTTACGTCTTGAAATTCGTCCACGTGCAGCCAGCCGAACGTTTTATTTCCGCGCTCCAGCGCAATGGAAAGCAGATCGTCAAAGTCCGCAACGCCCGCTTGGCGCAGGCGCCTGCAATAAGCGTCGATGCTCTCGGATTTTTCGCCTTTTTCGTTTTTATACGCGGATACGTCGCTCAAAAAACGCCGCGGAGTGCATTTCATTCCGAATTCAGCAATCGTCTCCCGTGCGAGTTTCAGCTGCAACGCCCGTTCCGCAAGAGAAACATCGCCCAATATGGAATAACAGATAGAGTGAAAGGTTCCAATCGTGATTTTATCTGCCCGCTTCACCCGCGCACGGAGCCGTTCCCGCATCTCCTCTGCCGCCCGCACGGTAAACGTGACCGCACAGATTTCTTCCGGCTTTACGCCGTTTTTCACCAGCCGCGCGATGCGTTCTGTGAGCGTAAACGTCTTTCCCGTACCGGGACCGGCAATTACCGCCGTCACGCGGGAATCACTTTGCACTGCAGTTTCCTGTGCGACGTTTATGGTTCTTCCTGCAACAGGCGTATTTTTTTCGTTGTCCTGTTTGCAAACACTTTCTGCCGCGGCGGCGACAGCGATTTCGGGAATTAAACAGTCTTCTCCCGCGGCAATCTCCTCCAAAAAGGAGATCTGCCCGCTTGCATTTTTCAGTTCTTCGGATGTAAAAAGCGCGAGCTTGCCGTATTCTCCGTCAAATCCCGCCGATTTGATGACCTCTCCTGCACGCAGCCGGCGGATTCCCTCGGCAATCCTGCTGCCGCCCGCGAGCGCCAGATCTCCGGGCGACGCCTCGCGCAGGATAAACGATTCCGTTCCCAGTTTTTTCAGCATCTCCAGATACTTCTGCTCCGCGCGGTTTCCGCCGGCGGCAACGCCCAGAGACGCCGCGATCACTTCGGGCAGCGGCATGAGATGTTCGAAGGGCTTTGCATTTTCGGGGAGGAAGTTTTCCGGCCGCTCCGCGAGCTGTTCCAGCCGATGCAGCACGCCTATGGTGATCTTTTTCCCGCAGACGGGACAGCGGCCGCCGTAACGGTCTGTCTCCTGCGGCGTCAGGCTCAAATGGCAGTTCCGGTGTCCGTCCAGGTGATATTTTCCCTCCTCCGGGAAAAACTCAAGCGTTCCGGCAAATCCCTGTCCCGTTTCCAGCGCTTTTTTCAGCGCAGGATAAGAGAGCGGCGCGTCGATGAGATTGCTCTCTCTGCCGAGTTTTGCGGGAGAATGCGCGTCCGAATTGGAGATCATCGTGTATCCGTCGAGCATCGCCACTCTTCGGTTCATCAGGGGATCGGATGACAGACCGGTTTCCAGCGCGTGAATCTGCGAAGAAAGATCTCCGAAACATTCTTCCAGCGAATCGAATCCCGAAAAAGCGCCGAACAATGAAAAGTGCGGCGTCCAGATATGCGCGGGGATAAAGACCGCTTCGGGGCAGATATCGAGCGTGACCGCAAGCAGATCTCTGGAAGAAAGCCCCAAAATAGGGCGGCCGTCTGAGCGGATGTTTCCGATCGTCTCCAGCTTGAATGCGAGTCGTTCGGCAGCGTCCAGCGACGGCAGCAAAATCACGTTATGCACTTTGCGAACTTTTCCGTCCTGCTTATAGATACAGCTGATCTCCCCTGAAACGACAAAGCGCGGGGCTACCGGAAATTCGCAGATATCGCGAAGGCGCGCATTTTCCTTGATGCGGTAAAGCCCTTCTTCTGCGGGTTCAAGCGCCGAAGAAAGCTCTTCTCTCCAGGCGGGATGGGTAAAATCACCTGTCCCGACGAGGGCAATCCCCTTGCGCCTTGCCCATAGGTCGAGGTTGGGAATATCGGCGTTTCTCCCCGTAGCCCGGGAATATTTTGAATGAATGTGTAAATCGGCTAAATACATGCTTTAATTATAGCGCCGAACGAAAACTTTGTAAACAAAAATTTACAAATTTTGACAAATTTTGCATACCATTCAATAAAAAGCCGTGTGCCGACAGGTAAGACAAATTTCAGCAGTTAAAATTACTTCCTGAATTTATTTATACACGTCAAGAATACTGAATTTCCATGTTAAAGATTAAAAGACAGGCTTTTTACCTGTCTTTTTCCTGGTTCAATTAAGCGTAACGTCTTTCAGTCTGTTGTACTTCTCCAGGGAAATTGCTCTGATGAGATCCAGGTTTTTGCCGCTGGAAAACACTTCGTCGCTGATCTTTTTGGCCAGAAAGATCGACGCGGTGGAGTAGTTCAGATTGCCGAGTTCTCCCATGAATTTTCCGCTTTGGCGCGTCCCCAAAAAATCCCCGCTGCCGCGCATCTCGTAATCGTATTCGGAGATCTTGAAACCGTCGTTGGTCGTCTTCATGATCTTGAGCCGTTCGACCGCGGACGGAGATTCCGATCCCGTCAGCAAAAAGCAATAGCTCTTCAGCTCCGAACGCCCGACGCGGCCGCGCAGCTGATGGAGCTGCGACAATCCGAAGCGCTCCGCATTATAAATCACCATAATGCTGGCATTGGGCACGTCAACGCCCACTTCGATCACAGTCGTGCTGACCAGACAATCCAGGCGCCCCTCTTTGAAATCCGCCATCACCGCGTTTTTCTCCGCATCTTTCATTTTTCCGTGCAGCAAGCCGAGCCGCAGACCGAATAATTTATGGCTGAGCTCCTCATAGAGTTCGGTCACGCTCATGATTGCCCCTTCTTCGTCTTCCTCGATCTTCGGGCAGACAAAATAGACCTGCCGGCCTTTGCCGACTTCCCCGCGGATAAATTCCAGCATATCCTCGTATTTATAATGCGGGACGACGTTCGTCTGTATTTCGCAGCGGTTTTTCGGCTTGTCCTCGATGGTGGAGATATCGAGATCCCCGTAAAAGATCAGAGAAAGCGTGCGCGGAATAGGGGTCGCGCTCATCACGAGCATATCCGTTGCCTTTCCCTTGTCCGTCAGCACCGCCCGCTGCGAAACGCCGAAGCGATGCTGTTCGTCGCACACACAGAGCGCGAGCGATTCAAACGCCACGTCGTCTTCCAATACGGCATGCGTGCCGATCAGAAGGCGGATCTCCCCGCTTTTCAAATCACACTTGATCGCTTTTTTTTCCTTTGCCGGAACAGAGCCGGTCAGCAGACCGATCCGATATTCGGGGAAATAACGCATTGCAAGGGCAAAGCTCTGCCGCGCAAGCACCTCCGTCGGCGCCAGCAAAACCGCCTGATAACCGCTTGCGAGAGCGGCGTAAAGCGCGCACAGCGCCACCGCCGTTTTTCCGCTGCCCACATCACCCTGCAGAAGCCGATTCATGACGGTTCCGCCGCGCAGATCGGAAAAAATGTCGTTTACCGCCTTTTTCTGCCCGTCTGTAAAGGCAAAAGGAAAGCGCTGGGCAAAGCGCTTCAAGCCGTCCGCATCTATGCGGTAACGCCTTGTTCTTACCTGTTCCCGGCTTCCTTTTATAAAGCGGAATGCGGAAATCAGCGAGAAATATTCCTCTACCGCAATGCGCTCGGCCGCCAGATTTTTCTGCTCGAAGCTATCCGGCTGGTGAACGGAGCGATAGGCGTAATATAAATCGGGCAACGCGTATTTTTTGCAGAATTCGGGCGGGATAATCGTCTCGGGGCGCTCTGCAAGCAGCGCGGTTTTTACGCTGTCGCGGATCACTTTCTGCGTCAGGCTCCCGCGGCAGGAATACTGCGGAACGATTCCCTTCAATTTATAATTCTGCCCCATCTCTTCAAACGAAGGATTGACCATCGAGGGCTGCCCGAATTTATTTTGTACTCTGCCGTAAAAGAGATACTCTTTCCCGGGTTTCAGCCTGCTCAGAACGTAGGGCTGATGAAACCAGATGACCGTAAAAGGTTCGCCGTTTTGTTCGCAGACGGCTTTGACGTATTTCGAGCGGTGTGCCGAATACAGCTCTTTCGGAACGGCAACGACTTTCCCGTACGTCAGGACGATGTCGTTATGATAGCAATCCCTGAGCAGCTGACGCTTCCTCAGATCCAGATAGGCGCGCGGGAAAAAGGATATCAGCCCGCGCGTATCCGTAACGCCGAGCTTCTTAAAATCCTGTTCTCTCTTTTCATTGATTCCCTTGATCGCCTTGATATCCATTTCCGCAAAAAAGGAGAAAACATTTCGTTTTCTCCCGCAATTTCTATTCCAGTGAAATGAAGTAATAATAGATCGGCTGTCCGCCGTACTGCAGCTCGACGTCGCAGTTCGGATATGCCTCCGCAACCATCGCCTGCAATTCCTCTGCCTGCGCCTCTTCTACGTCCTCTCCGTAATATAGCGTAATCACCTCGTCCGTGCTGCTCTTCAGCGAAGCGATCAGATCGAGGGTCACCTGATTGATCCCGTCTCCCTTCGCGAGAATTTTCTTATTGTCCAGCCCGATGATATCGCCCTCTTTCAGGTCGAATCCGTCCACCGTAGTCGTTCTGACCGCATGTGTGATCTGCCCTACGACGACATTGTCCAGCGAATGGACCATATTGGCCTTGTTGACTTCTACGGAAGCCTCCGGATTGAAAGCCAGCGCCGCAGCGAAGCCCTGCGGGATATTTTTGGTGGGGATAACGTGAATCTTGCGGTTTTCCACCAGCGATTTCGCCTGTTCCGCCGCTAAAATGATATTTTTATTGTTCGGGAATACGAAAACGTTATCTGCGTTGATCCGCATCACCGCGTCCGCAATATCGCTCGCGCTGGGGTTCATTGACTGCCCGCCCTCTATGATGCCGTCGACCAGAATGTCTTTGAAAATCGCCGCATTTCCCTTCCCCGCGGAGACTGCGAGCATTCCCATTTCCTTTTTCTCCGCCTCGTATTTTTTGCGGAGTTCCCGGTTCTGCTCGAGCATGTTTTCGATCTTCACCTTATCCAGCTCGCCGAGCTCCAGCGCGTTGGAGAGCGCGACGCCCGGCCGATTGGTGTGAACGTGCACTTTGACCAGTTCCAAATCGCCGATGACGATGACGCAGTCACCGATGGTCATGAGCTTTTCACGCAGCCGGTCGATATCGGCAAGCGTGGTCTTTTTCTTGATATTGATGATAAAAAATTCCGTACAATAAGCGAATTCAATCACGCCCAGGTTGAGAATATCGGCGTGCTCGAAATTGTTGTTGTCCTGTTTGTTCTCGTTGATTACGGCGACCGCTCCGCCGACATCTTCCCCGATCAGAGCCTTATACATGCCTTCATAGAGACACATCAGCCCTTTGCCGCCGGCATCCACGACGCCGGCCTTTTTGAGGACGGGAAGCAGCTCGGGGGTGAGCTCCACCGCTTCGTTTCCCTTTTTCAGGATTTCAGGGAAATACGTTTCAAAATCCCTGTTTTTCGATTCGATATTCTGGGCGTGCTCCGCCACCATTCTGGCAACCGTGAGCATGGTGCCTTCTTTCGGTTTGGAGACCGCATTGTATGCGACCTGCGCGCCCACAAAGAGCGCTTTGGTAAATAATTTAGTATCGATAAAATCGTGCGCGTCGCGGATCGTATTGCAGAAGCCCCGCAATACCTGAGACAGGATCACGCCCGAATTGCCGCGCGCGCCGCGCAGAGCGCCCCTGCCGACCGCATCGGCGATGTCGTAAATGCTGTTCGTCTTGATGTTGTTGAGTTCTTTGACTGCCGATTGCAGCGTGAGGGACATATTCGTCCCCGTATCTCCGTCCGGAACGGGAAACACATTGAGAGAATCAATGGTCGGACGGTTCAAATCCAATAATTTAGACGCGGTAAGAATCATGTTTTTCAACATGGCGCCGTTTATTTTTTTCTGCATTACTAACTAACTCCGTCAATCCCTAGCCGAATTATAATTTTACGCCCAAAATATTGACGTTCACGGTATCGACCAGCATGCCGGTAAACTTTTCTGTCTTATACTTGATGGATTCCTTCAAAGCTTCCGCAACCGCGTTGATCGAAACGCCGTACTTTACGACTACGTAAACGTCAATAAAGATCCTGTCTCCCAAGGTGGAAATCTTTACCCCCCGCGTGACAGAATCTTTACAGAACACTTCGGCTATCGTAGCAAAAAAGCCGCAGGACACAAACTCGACAATACCATAGCATTCCATAGCGACGTGCGAAACGAACTTCGCTATGGCCTGATCGGAAATTGAAATTTCACCGTAAATGTTGTTTGTGTTGACCGACATATTTTGCCTCGATTATATTACTATTGTTAATTTTACAATATTTGATTGATTTTTGCAACAATATTACGAGAAATATCCCAATTTTTTTAATATTTAAAAAAAATATATGCAAATTTCGGTTTTTGACGAAAAAATTCTTGCTTTTTTCGCCGAATTATGGTAAAGTAACTATGCTTAAAATTATGGTAAATCCCTTTGGAGGTGTTAATATGTCGAGAGTATGCAGCATTTGCAATAAAGGAAAACTGTCGGGCAATCTCGTGAGCCATTCTAATCGCAAAACGCCCCGCTTGTACGCGGCGAACCTTCAGAAGGTTAAGATTAAGAAAGCGGATGGTTCCGTCAAAGCCGAATACGTCTGCACCCGCTGCTTAAAGAGCGGAAAGGCAGAAAGAGCTTAACAAAATCAGATTCAAAAAAGAGGTTGCGGCGCAACCTCTTTTTTCATCTCTCGTTTTTCCTGCAGAATAACAAACGCAGCAGTCCTCTCAGCATCCTGGGCGCTTTTACACAGCAGATTTTCATAGTCTGTCTCCTACGTTATAATATATGCGGCAGGCGGCAAAAAATCCCATAATCTTTCAAATTACCGCTTCGATCTCAGCGTTTCGACGGCTTTCGCGCAGTCTTCTGCACGGAACACGGCGCTTCCCGCCACGATGACGTTGGCTCCCATCGCCTTCACCATTCCCGCGTTCTGTTCGTTAATTCCCCCGTCGATCTCGATATCGATCTCTTTTCCGAGCGTATGAATCAGTGTTTTCACTTCCTCTATTTTTTTCAGAACGGAAGGGATGAAGGACTGCCCCCCGAACCCGGGAAAAACGCTCATCAGCAATATCATATCACATTCCTCGGCGACGGACGCGACCGCGGAAACGGGCGTATCCGGATTGATCACCGCCCCGCACTTTTTTCCCGCCGCGCGGATCAGCTTCAGCGTATCCGAAAGCGTATCCCCGCACGCCTCGGCGTGCACGGTTATGATGTCGGCGCCTGCCTCCGCAAACGCCCCGACGTATTTTTCCGGGTGTACGATCATCAGATGCGCATCCAGCGGCAAAGAGGTATGCCTGCGGATATCCGCGATCATCTTGGGCCCGAAGGTAATGTTTTTTACAAAGACGCCGTCCATAACGTCGCAGTGGATCATGTCTGCGCCCGCCGCTTCCAGCGACCGCACCTCCTCTCCCATTTTGGAAAAATCGGCGGATAAGATAGACGGGGCAATCTTAATACTCATGTCTTTTCTCCTTTTGTTCGGCAAAAATTCTGCAATATCTCTCGTATCGTCCCTCGGATACGATTTTTTCTTCCACTTTTTTCTTGACCGCGCAGCCGGGCTCCGCGGTGTGCGTGCAGCCGCGGAAACGGCAATCGGCGGCATATTCTATAAAATCTTCATAGTAATCTTTGATCTCGTCGGCGGAGAGATCGGCTTCCAAAACGGCAAAGCCGGGCGTATCCGCGATACGGCAGTTTCCCGCCTGATAGATACTTGAGTAAGTGGTCGTATGTCTGCCGCGGCAGGTCTTTTCGCTGAGATCTCCCACCCTCAGCGACAGCCCGCACAATCGGTTGATCAGAGAAGTTTTTCCCACGGCGGACTGCCCGGCAAAAACCGCCAGCTTTCCGTCCAGCCGCTTTCGCAGATCTTCCATGCCGCTCCCCGTCTTTGCGGAAACCTCCAGAATATCCGCGCCGAGCGAGCCGTAATCCCGCCTGATCGCTTCGTACGGCAAGCGTCCGATATCCGCTTTGTTTACAGCAAAAACCGCTTCCACGCCCTCTTTTCCCGCATTCACAAGCATCTTGTCGATGAGCAGAAAATCGGGAGCGGGTTCCGCCGCTGCGACGATGACGACTACATCGACGTTCGCGACCGCCGGACGCACGAATCGGTTTTTGCGTTCGGAAATTTTGAGAATCACTCCGTCGGCAAATTCCACGTAGTCGCCGACGAGCGCAAAATCAGATTTCAGTTTCATCTTCCCGCGCAGAGAACAGACGAAAGTTTCGCCGCCGGAGAGGACTTCAAAGCGATTGCTGTGCGCCTTGACGATCTGCCCGATCATCTTGTTTCCTCCCCGATGTAATTTCTGCGCAGCTGACCGCAGGCTCCCTCGATATCCGTTCCGATCTGCCTGCGGACGGTGGCGTGCAGGCCCGCCTCGTTCAGCCATTCCATGAATCGATACGCGTTTTGGTCGGTAACAGCCTTCAGGTGTTTTTCCTTTACCGCGTTCAGTCTGATCAGATTCACCAGACAGGGTTTTCCCTTCAGCAGCGCCGCCAGCCCTTCCGCATGGCGCCGCGTATCGTTTTTGCCCAGGATCAGGACGTACTCAAAAATATAGCGCCGGCCTGTTTTTTCAAAATAACGCTCGCAGGCCGCCGTGATCTGCGCCACGGTATACTTTTTCCCGATCGGCATCAGTTCTCGCCGCTCTTCGTCGAACGGATTGTGCAGAGAGATCGTGAGATTGAGAGAAATGCCCTCTTCGCTCAGCCGTAAAATTTCCGGAACCAGCCCGCACGTCGAGAGGCTGATGTTCCGTGCGCTGACGTTGAGCCCTTCCGCATCCGTCACCGCGCGCAGAAAACGCAGCGTTTCTTCGTAATTATCCAGCGGCTCTCCGCTTCCCATCAGAACGATGTTCGTCACCTGCCGGTCTTCCGGCGTTCCCCCGAGAAAGGCGTTCACCGCCAGAACCTCGGTCAGAATCTCCCCGCCGGTCAAATTACGCACGAGTCCGCCGATTCCGGACGCGCAGAACGCGCACCCCATGCGGCAGCCCACCTGCGTGGAAACGCACTGCGTATTGCCGTACTTATACTTCATCAAAACGCCTTCGATGATATTGCCGTCCGCCAGCGCAAACAAAAACTTGATCGTACCGTCTCTTGATACAAAGGTCTTGCGGATCGTAAGCGCGCGGTCGATAAACCGTTCTCCCAGCTTCTCTCTCAGCGCTTTCGGCAGATCGGTCATTTCATCGAACGTCTTATACCGCATCACGGCGCGGTAAATCTGGCGGGCGCGAAACTTCGGCTCGCCCAGGCTTTCCAGCACCGCGGTCAGTTCTTCGATTGTACAGTCAGCCAGCAATTTTTTCATTGTCTTTTCAGTTTCGCGAGAAAATATCCGCCGCCGAGAGAAATGTGCGGCAAAAACTGCAGCATTCCCTCGCTGATTTTGACGTGCGGAAGCGCGCTTTCAACTTCCGCGGGCGAGAACTCCGGATGTCTGCTTAAAAAAACGCTTACGATATCCTGATTTTCGCAGGGAAAGACAGAACAAGTCGCATAATACAGCATGCCGCCCGGCCTGACGTAGCGGGAGCACGTCTCCAATATCTCCGCCTGCATCTGATTCAGCGACGGAAGAGAAGTCTCTTCTCTATTCAGCTTGATATCGGGATTGTCGTTGACGACGCCGAACCCGCTGCAGGGAACGTCGCACAAGACGGCGTCGAAGCAATCGTCCAGCGCCGGATCGTGTACGGAGGAATCCCATACCTTCGCTTCGATATTCTTCCGCTTCATCCGTTCTGCGTACTGCCGGATCAGCTCCACGCGGTGCGGATGGAGATCAAAGCTCAGGACTTCCCCGCATTTTTCGGATAAATTGACGCTCTTCCCCCCTGGGGCGGCACAGGCGTCCAGCAGGCGCGCGCAGGGCTCCACCGCCGCGCAGATCGCGGCGGAACCGACCGACTGAAAGGTATATTCTCCCCGGTCGTAACCGGCATCCCTCGCAAAATGCTCCGCCAAAAAAACAGAAGACACGGGAGTTCTTTCAAACAAAACACCTCTTTCTTTCAGATAATCCGCTCCGTCGCAGCCCGCCGGGAAACGCAGCGCGGTCTTCTTATTCGCAGAGGCCATGATCGCCTCCGCTTCGGCTCCGTAAGCCTCCGTCAGCATGCGCACCGCAAAGGCGGGATAAGAATAACGCACAGATAACCTTTCGGCCGGGTCATTCGGAAAGGCGATTTTTTCCCTGGAAAAACGGCGCAGAAAAGCGTTTACAAAGCCGCACGCCCCTCTTTTGCCCAGCCGCTTCGTGAGCTCCACGGCGTTGTCGATGACGGCATAAGGCGCTTTGTTCATATCTTCCATCGCGTACATCGCGATTTTCAGAATCGTACGGATCGCCGCTTTCGGCAATTTATCCGTGAACTGCGCGATGTAATACCCCAGGCGGATATCGTTATCCAGAACGCCGTAACAGATTTTCACCGTCATACGGCGGTTTTTCTCCTCGATCGCGGTGTCTAAAATCGCCTGTTTTAAAAACGCCTTTTCCCCATAAACTTTGTTTAATATCGTATAGCAGTCGTAAAAACAATTGATCATTTCAGAATTGTCCCCGCCGGAATGGGGCGGCCCGCCGAAAACTCCTTCGCGCTCATACGGCGCTTTCCCGCCGGCTGGATCGAGAGGACGGAAACCGCCCCGTCGCCGCAGGCGATCAGCAGTTCGCCCTTTCTTTTTGCCGGGAGAACTTCCCCCGGCGTTCCCGCCGCGCATACCGTTTCCACTTCCCAAACCTTGACGGTCTCGCCGCCGTATTCAAAGTAAGCGCCCGGCCACGGATTGACGCCGCGCACCAGGTTCCGGACCTCCTCCGCGCTGCGGGTAAAATCCATTTTTCCGTCCTCTTTGACGAGCATCTTCACGTGCGTTGCCCGTTCTTCATCCTGTTTTACCCAGACGGCTGCTCCGCCGGCAATCACGGGCAGCGCTTCGCCGATCGCATCCGCGCCCAACAGGGAAAGCCGTTCAGATAATTCTCCCGCGGTCTCGTTCGCTCCGATCTCCAATTCTTTTTGCAGCAATATGCTCCCGGTATCGACGCCCGCTTCCGTCTGCATGATCGTGATCCCCGTTTTCTTCTCCCCGTTGATCACCGCCCACTGAATCGGCGCGGAGCCGCGGTATTTCGGCAGAAGGGAAGCATGGACGTTGACGACGCCGAATTTGGGAATATCGAGAATTTCCTGCGATAATATCTGACCGAACGCGCACGTTATCATGAGATCGGGCGCGAGGGCTCTCAGATCGCCGACGCCCTCTTTTCTGATTTTTTCGTACTGAAATACGGGGATTTGCTTTTCCGCGGCAAACGCTTTCACGGGAGAAGGCGTCAATACCTGCTTTCTCCCTACCGGCCGATCCGGCTGAGTCACGACCGCCGCGACGGTATAGCCGTCCTCCAGCACCCTTTTCAGCGAAGGTACGGCGAATTCCGGCGTCCCCAAAAAAACGATCCTCATTCGTCCTCCATTCTTTTCGCTTTATCGATGTAAAGAACGCCCTCCAGATGGTCGTACTCGTGGAAGATCGCCCGCGCGAAAAACCCCTCCGCCTCCAGTGTAAAAGACTGACCGTCCCTGTCGAACGCGCTGATCCTGACGTAATTCGGCCGGGTTACCGTTCCCTGCTTTCCGCGGACGGAAAGGCACCCCTCCACGCCCGTCTGTTTTCCCTTCTGCAGTAAAATGCGGGGGTTGACAAATTCAAAGTATCCCTCGCTGACATCCACCACGAAAACGCGGCGCAATATGCCGACCTGCGGCGCGGCGAGTCCCGCGCCCTCCGCCTTTTTCAGCGTCTCTTTCATGTCGTCCAGCAAAAGATGCAGTTTTTCGTCGAACGACGTCACCTCAAAGCTCTTTTTCCGAAGCGTGGGATCGCCCACCTGTAAGATGTTTCTGATAGCCATTCTTTCACCTGTTACGTTAAATTATTGGGGTTTTCTTCCACCTGCACCAAAACCGACTTCGTTTTATAGGGAAGACTGATTTTGTAAATTGCCTCGATTTGTTCCCTCTTTCCGCTGTTCAGCCGCATGAGGATCTGATAGCGGTACTTTTTCTGAATGCGCTTGATCGGCGCTTTCATGTAGCCGAAAAAACGAAAATCGCGTTCGTTATCGAGGTAAAAAGCGTTCAGCTCCCGATGAAGGCGTTTTAATACGTCGATCGCCTCTTCCTCTTTCTCGCTCTGTATCAGTACCCGCACGATATCCGTGTAGGGAGGAAAAGCCGTCGCTTTGCGAAGCGCTATTTCATGGGTATAAAAGCCCTTGTAGTCGTAATCCGTCGCAAATCCCAGCACGTAGTTGTCCGGCGAATACGTCTGCAACACCACCTTGCCCTTTTCTTCCGCCCTGCCGCTGCGGCCCGCGACCTGCGTGAGAAGCTGAAACGTGCGCTCCCCGCTGCGGTAATCCGAAAAGTGAAGACTCATGTCCGCATCTAAAATCCCGACCAAAGTCACGGAGGGAAAGTCGTGCCCTTTCGCGATCATCTGCGTGCCGACCAGAATATCCGCCTTGCGCGCGGAAAACTGTTCCAATATTTTATAGTGCCCCTCTTTCGTCTGCGTCGTATCGCGGTCCATCCGGAGAATCTTTGCCGCGGGAAACATCTTTTGCAGTTCCATTACGATGCGCTGCGTCCCCGTTCCGCCGTGCCGCAGGTAGGTACTGCCGCAATTCGGGCAGGCGGAGAGCATTTTATAGCGGGCGTTGCAGTAATGGCATTTCAAGGCGTTTTCATCGATGTGATAGGTGAGCGAAACGTCGCACTGCTCACATTTGGGAACGTAACCGCATTCCGTACAGATGACGGACTTGGAGTATCCTCTTTGATTCAAAAATAAAATTGCCTGATTGCCTTTTTCCAGACAGGTTTCCAGTTCCTCTTTCAGATACGAGGAAAACGCGGTATGGTTTCCCCGCCTGATCTCCTGCCGCATGTCGGCAATTATGATCTCCGGCAGCGGACGGCGGTTGATGCGGTCGGGCAATTCGGCCAGAAAAAACTCTCCCCGAAGCGCCCTCCTGTATGTTTCCACGGCGGGCGTAGCGCTCCCGAGCACCAGCTTTGCGCCGCAGTGCTCCGCACGGAATTTTGCGATATCAAACGTCGAATAGCGCGGGGAAGTCTCGCTGCGGTAGCTTCCGTCGTGCTCCTCGTCTATGATAATCAGGCCGAGATGCTCCAACGGCGCAAAGACCGCGCTGCGCGCGCCGATCGCAATTTTCGCCTCTCCCCGGCGCAGGCGCCACCACTCGTCATAGCGCTCCCCGGCGCTCAGACCGCTGTGCAAGATCGCAGCGGAATCGCCGAAACGCGCGCGCAACTGCCGCAGCATCTGCGGCGTGAGAGCGATTTCCGGCACCAGAAAGACGGCGGTTTTTCCGCGCGCGATGGCGTTTTGGATCAAATTCAGGTAGACCTCCGTCTTTCCGCTTCCGGTGACGCCGTGCAGCAGAGCGACCGTTTTCTCCGTGTTTTCGATTCCTTTCACAGCTTCCTGCTGACGCGCCGTCAGGCGCACAGGTTTATCTTCCGATGAGATATCGCGGTAGGGAGATCTGTTCTCCCGTTCGGAAAGGACTTCGATGAGACCTTTCCCGTACAGTCCGAGGATAGCCTCCCGCCCGAATTTTTCGTTCAACAGCGGCGCGCGAATACGTCCGTTTTCCTTCAGATACGCCAGCGCCGCCCTCTGTTTGACTGCAGTCGAACGAAGGGACGCTTCCATCTGCGCGTAATCCCCCTCTTTCAAAACGTAATAGCGCGAAATCTGTTCTCTGATCTTTCCCTGGCGCATCTCTGCCGGCAAAAACAAGCGGAGGACGGAGGCTGCCGGCGCAAAGTAGCGCTTCTGCATAAACCGCATCAGCGAAAGTCCTTCCTCCGTGATCGCCGGCAGTTCGTCCAGCACGGACAAGATCGGCTTGATACGCTCGACAGGATAAGCGGAAGAATCCTTCACTTCTATGACGTAACCCTCGATTTTCTGATTGCCGAAAGGAACGACCACGCGGCAGCCCGCCCGTACGGCGATTCCTTCAAAGGAGTATTCAAAAATTTTATCGACTTCGCTGTCCGCAATGTCGACGATCACATCCGCAAATTTCATCTTCCAAAAAAGAAATATGTCCGGCAGATACGGCCGAACATATTTATGTACCGCTAATCGTTTGTAGCTTCCAATCTGCCTTCGTAAATTTCTCTCGCAGCAACCGAAAGAGCCTTTTCTTTATTGGGCAGCTCGTAATTCTGCGCCTGCTCCAACAGCTGGCGGGCGCGCTTCGCCGCGACGACGCACAGCGCGTACTTTGAACCTATTTTCTGCGCCAACGCGTCGATGGGAGGTTCCTGAATCATCTATTTTCATCTCCTTTTTGGTTTTTTTCTCTTTCTATGATCGAGACGACTTCGGCATAGCAGCGCTCGGGGTCGTCGTTCAAGACAGTGTAATCGTACCGGTCGGTGATCGAAAGTTCGTAAGCGGCGCGCGCAAGACGAATTCTGATCTTTTCCTCCGTCTCCGTCTTTCTGCCACTCAGCCGCGCTCTCAGATCTTCGATCCTGGGCGGAACAATCATGATGAGCACGGTTTCCGGAAATTGTTTTTTCACTTCCAGTCCGCCGTTGACGTCAATCTCCAAAAGAACGTCTCTCTCATGCAGTTTTTCCAGCACTTTGTCGCGCGGCGTACCGTAAAAATTTTCAAAGTGCTCGGAATATTCAAGCAGTCCGCCGTTTTTTATCTTTTGCTCAAACGTTTCTCTGGTGACGAAATAGTAGTCCTTTCCGTCCGTCTCTCCCTGCCGTGCCGGACGCGTCGTCATGGAAACGCTGACAAACACATTCGGATTCCGCTCCGCAATCATATTGGCGATCGTCCCCTTTCCGACGCCGGAAGGGCCGGAAATGACAAATAAAATGTTTCTCATCGCTATTCTATATTCTGTATCTGTTCTCTGATCTTTTCGATTTCACACTTCAGATTCAGCCCGAAATTCGTGACCGCTAAGTCGTTTGCCTTCGAGCAGATCGTATTCGCTTCCCGGTTGAATTCCTGAATGAGAAAATCCAGTTTTTTCCCCGCGGCGGGCAGATCGATGATCTTGTAAAACTGCGCGATATGAGAGGAAAGGCGCGTCAGTTCTTCGTCGATATTGGACTTATCCGCAAAAAAAGCGACCTCGTTTAACAGACGGCTCTCATCCGGTTCCACATCCGCAAGAATCTCCTTCATACGCTCGCTTAACCTGGCGCGGAATTCGGAGGCGACTTCGGGCGCACGCGCTTTGATGCTGTCAACGATTCCGCGAATGGTCCCCATGCGGACCGATATGTCTTGTTTGAGCTTTTCACCCTCCGCAAGGCGCATTTGATTGAGTTCCTCGCAGGCGGATTTCGTCACTTCCCTGACCGCGTCTCTCAGAAATTCCAGATCGGGCGTTTCCCCCGAAAAGGAAACAATCTCCGCATTTCGCATCAGCTGAGAAACCGTAATATCGTTTTCCAGGGAAAATTCAGCGGAAAGAGACTGCGCCGCCGCGAGATAGCTTTTCGCAAGCCCGCGGTCGATTTCCAGTGCCGCCGTCTTTTCGCGGCGGTCTGTAAAGGTAACGAACACGTCAATTCTGCCGCGGCCGACGTATTCCCCGATCGTCTTTCGGATCACGTCTTCAAGCGCGGCAAACGCACGGGGGACTTTGCTGTTGATATCGAGATTGCGGTTATTGATGGACCTGAGCTCCATCGTCAAGAGGACCTCTTCCGTCCGATACTCCGCTTTCCCGTAACCGGTCATGCTGTACATAAATACCCCCAGTGTTTACCGTAATTGTATAAATTGTAACACAAAAATCAAAAAATATCAAGTTTTTATCATATCTTTAAATGTTTCTTCGTCGATAATTTTGATTCCCAGTTCCTTCGCTTTTTCCAGTTTGCTCCCCGCATTTTCCCCTGCGAGAACCATCGTGGTGCTCTTCGATACGCTGCCCGCCGTCTCTCCGCCCAGCGATTCGATGATCACCTGCGCCTCGGAACGCTTAAAGTCTGCCAGCGTTCCCGTCAGGACAACCGTTTCTCCCGAAAAAACGCCTTCTTTTACCGTCTGATCCCAGTAAGGCGACACGCCAAGCGACAAAAGAGCATCCAGCTCTTCTGCATTGGCGGGATCGCGGAAATAAGCGCAGATATCCTCCGCGACGGTTTCTCCGATATCCGCCATCGCGACCAACTCCTCTTTTTCAGCTTTTCTGAGCGACTCGATGTCCCTGTATCGCTTTGCCAGATCTTTCGCCGTCTTCTTGCCGACGTTGCTGATTCCCAAAGCAAAGATAAAGCGGTTTAAGGGAACGTTTTTGGACTTCTCAATGCTCTTCATGAGATTTTTCGTCTTTTTCTTTCCGAAGCCGTCAAAGCCGGAAAGATCTTCGGCAGTCAGACGGTAAAGATCGGAAAAGCGGTCGATTACCCCCTCTTCCACAAAGAGCGATGCGGTCATTTCGGAAAACCCGTCGATGTCCATCCCCTCCTTGCTGGCAAAATTGGCAATCTTGGCAATCAGTCGCGGGCGGCATTCCGCATTCTTGCAGAACAGGTTTGCGCCGACCTCCTCCAGGATGTCCCCGCAGTACGGACAGACCGTCGGTTTCTCGACTTCCCGGTCAGTTTCATGCGTCTCCGTCGTCCCCAAAATTTCGGGAATTACGTCGTTGCTGCGGCGGATCAGAACCCGGGAGCCCACTTTTACACCCTTTCTCTGCATGTCGCCGTAATTGTTCAGGGTCGCGCGGCGGATCGTAGCGCCGCTCAGCTCCACACCGTCGAACAGAGCGAGCGGCGTCAGCTTTCCTGTGCGGCCGATCTGCCACACGACATCGCGCACGACGGTGGTCGTCTCTTCCGCCTCAAACTTGTAGGCGATCGCCCAGCGCGGAAATTTATCGGTGCTTCCCAATTCTTCCCGCACGGAAAAATCATTCACTTTAACGACCGCCCCGTCTGTTAAAATATCTATATTTTTCCGATTATTTTCGATTTCTTTTATGACAGACAGAACGCAATCGACATCCTCACAGACACGGAAAAATTCACTTACTTTAAATTTGTTTTTCCTTAAAAACGCAATGCATTCTTCCTGCGTTTCAGGCATCCCCTCCGACATATAATTTACGTTATAGAACATAATTTCCGGCTTGCGCTGCGCCGTAACGGAGGGATCCAGGTTTCGTATCGCCCCCGCCGCGGCGTTCCGGGCATTTTTCAGCGGTTCCTTCGCCGTCTGATTATAGCGTTCCAAAACGGAAAGGCGAATGATCGCCTCCCCCTGGACCTCCAGAACGCCCTGATAATCGATCGTCATGGGAAAGCTCTTGATGGTAAGCACCTGGGCGGTCACATCTTCCCCCGTAACGCCGTTTCCGCGCGTCGTCGCCCGTTCAAATCTGCCGTCGCGGTAGGTCAGACAAATGGTCAGGCCGTCGAATTTATATTCCACCGTATAATCGATTTCGCGCGGCGCGATCTTCTTCACGCGCGCGTCAAACGCCCTGATCTCCTCTTCCGTCACAGCCTTGTCCAGGCTGTACAGCCGTTCGATGTGATCGTGCTTGCGAAAAGATGATACCGGCTCTCCCCCTACCCGCTTTGTCGGAGAATCGAACAAGACCGTTCCCGTTTCCGCCTCCAGGCGGACGAGCTCGTCATATAAAATATCGTATTCCCGGTCAGAAACCGTGGGATTATCCAGCACGTAATACTCGTAAGCATACCGGTTCAGGATATCCACGAGTTCTCTCATTCTTTCCTGCTTCATTTTCCTTATCCTTATTCCACAATTTTCATCGGCGCAAACTGAACGGAGAGCGATTTGATCCCGACGCCTTTAAACGCGACGTCCACAACCATATTCGGCCCGCTTCCCTTGACAAATACGATCGTCCCCACGCCGAAACGCACATGCTCCACTTTTGCGCCCGCCACGAAACGCCCCACGTCTACGCCTTCGTTTTTCACCGGTTTGGACTGTTTCATGAACGTATTCGCATATTGCGTGGAAAATCCCGTTCCGTTCGCATCGCTCGAACCGTAATCGGGGTCCCCGTAGGCAGGCCGGGAAAACTCCTTTTCGCGCTCCCTGGGTTTATCCGGATTCAGTTTGTGTTCCAGTTCTTTGAGAAAACGGCTCTGCATCATAAACGAACGTTCGCCGTATAGATAACGGCTCTTCGCACGCGTGAGATAGAGCCTCTCCCTGGCACGTGTAATCGCCACATACATCAAGCGGCGCTCTTCCTCCAGTTCTTCCGGTTCATCCACCGCACGGGAAATCGGAAAAATCGACTCATCTAATCCGACGATGAAAACACAGCGGAATTCCAGCCCCTTTACGGCGTGAATGGTCGCGATGGTCACGCAGTCTTCCGTATTGATATCGTCGATATCCGAACTGAGCGTCACGGAATTCAGATAATCGGAAAGCGTTGCCCCTTTATTTTCGTAACAAAAACTTACAATGGAGTTTTTCAGTTCTCCGATGTTCATCTTTTTTGAGAGATTTTCTTCCGAACCGTCTTCAAACAGCTCCATAAAGCCCGTCTTTTCCAAGATCAGATCGAAGATATCCGCAGGTGCAAGCACTTCCTTTTTGATGATCAGATCCCGCATCAGATCGCGGAAAGCCACCACCTTTGCCTTTGCGCCCGCAGGCATCGGTATGCCCTCCACTTCGATAACCGCATCGAACACCGAAAGCCCGTATCCCCGCGCATACTCCCGCAGCAGATCTACCGTGCGGTCTCCGATCCCGCGCTTCGGATAATTGATGATGCGGAGCAGAGATTCGTCGTCCAGCGGGTTGTTCAGGAGTTTCATGTATGCCAAAACGTCCTTGATCTCTTTGCGTTCAAAGAATTTAAAACCGCCGAATACGCGGAAAGGGATTCCGTATTTCGTAAATTCCTGCTCAAAAGCGCGCGATATCGCGTTCACGCGCATCAGGACGGCAAAATGCTGCGGCCGGTAACCGTTACGCGCCATCAGGCTTTTGATCTGAAGCGCGGCAAACGTCGCTTCGTTATTTTCATCCGAGCCGATAAAACTCTCGACTTTTACCCCGTCTTCGTTTTTGGTCCAAAGCTCCTTTTTGCGCCTGCCGACGTTATTGGAAATAACGGTATTGGCGAGATCCAGAATTTTTTGCGTTGAACGGTAATTCTGCTCCAGTTTATAGACCTTTGCCCCCTCGAAATCATCCTCAAAATGCAATATGTTTTTGATTTCCGCCCCGCGCCAGCCGTAAATACTCTGATCGTCATCGCCCACGACAAACAGATTTTTATGTTTGGAAGCCAGCCGCTTGATGATCAGATACTGAATCCGATTGGTGTCCTGAAACTCGTCGACATGAATATAGCGGAATTTATCCGCGTAATATTCCAGCGTTTCCGCGTCTTCTGTCAGCAGGCGATAGGTTTTGACCAGAATATCGTCAAAATCGAGCGCATTGGAATGCAGAAGTTCCGCTTCATAGCGGCGATAAACCTCGCAGATCAAGCGGATACTGCGCACTTCGCCGTGCGCTTCCTCATACTCATCCGGATCCATGTAAGCGTTTTTTGCATTGGATATATGGGTTTTCGCCTGTTTCAGCAGTTTTTCGTCCTCCGGATCGACTTCTGCGACGATGCGTTTTAAAACTCTGTCCTTGTCTCCCTCGTCGTAAATCGTAAAGTTATCGCCGTAACCGATCTTCTGAATGCGCGCCCGCAGGATCCTGACGCATAAGCTGTGAATGGTAGACACCCACAGCTCATTGACGTCGACCCCGAGCTTATCCAGCCGTTCCCGCATCTCGTTCGCCGCCTTATTGGTAAACGTAATGGCCGCGATCCGATAACAGGGCACGCCTTTCCCCAACACGAGGTAAGCGATGCGGCTGGTCAGAACGCGCGTTTTCCCGCTTCCCGCCCCCGCGATGACGAGAACCGCGCCCTCCGTATCCTTGACCGGTAAAATCTGATCTGAATTCAATGACTGTAAAATCCTGTCCAACATAATGTTTCCCTTTGTTATTTTATTATAACATGTTATAATTTTTTTTTCAATTCCTGAAAACCCAAATCAAATAAATTGATTTAATTTTTTCATTGTGATAAGATAAAAAAGGTAATTATGAAAAAAACTTGGCTGAACGGAAAAACGGTCATCATCAGCGGCGCTTCCAGCGGGATCGGTCTGGAAACTGCCAGACAGCTGATCGACGGCTACGGCTGCAGTGTGATCGGAATCGCGCAGAACATTGCGAAACTGACAAAGGCGAAAGAGCTTTTGGGCAGCAATTTTTCCTATTATTCATTCGACATAAAGAGCGAAGAAAACTGGAAAAACTTTCGGGACAACCTCCTGGAAAAAGGAATTATCCCGGATATCCTGATCAACAACGCGGGTATTCTGCCGCGTTTCTCCCGCTTTGAAAAATACACCGACCGTGAAATCGAAGACGTACTGCGGATCAATTTTCTCTCCGCAGTCTATGCCGTCAGAACGCTGCTTCCGCTGATCGGGCAGTCAAAGACGCCCGCCGTCATCAATATCTCTTCTTCCGCAGCTTTGGCTCCGGTCGTCGGGAATTCCCTCTATACGGCGAGCAAAGCCGCGTTAAAATCCTTTACGGAGTGCCTGCAGCTCGAGTCGAAAGAGCGGTATGTCGCGTTTGTCTGTCCGGGATTTGTCAAAACGGATATATTCAGAAATCAGAGCAGCGGTATTTCGGACAGCAAACTGATCGAACGCTTCTGCAGTCCCTGCGAAAAAACGGTGCGAAAGCTCGTCCGTAAAATCGCAAAAAAGAAAAAACGCATCATCGTCGGCGCCGATGCCTATTGGTCGGACATTGCCTATCGGCTTTTCCCCCGTTCCGTCGGAAAAATAATCGGAAGCGTTTTAAAAAAATCCAAACAGAATATCTTCAGCGGGATATTCGAGGAGTAATATGAAGGAATATTTTACCACCAAACGCATCGCAATGCTCGCACTGTTCACCGCGCTGATCGCAGTCGCGACGGCGGTGATCTCCATCCCCGGCCCCATCGGATACACCAATTTCGGCGACACGTTCATCTACATCGGAGCGGCTCTGTTCGGCCCCGTGTTCGGCATGATCACCGGCGGACTGGGAAGTATGACGGCAGACCTTTTTCTCGCCCCGCAATACGCGCCGTTTACCCTGATCATCAAGGGACTGGAAGGATTTTTATGCGGTTTTCTCTTTCGCCTTTTGACCAGGCGGAATCAGAACCGTTTTCTCTCCCTCCTGATCGCCTCCATCGTCGCCGCGTGCGAGATGGTCGCGGGATATTTTGCAACCGAATGTATTCTGTATACGGCTGAAAGCGCGTTCGCGGCGATTCCTGCGAATCTGATTCAGGGCGGCGTCAGCATTGCGGCGGGGATATTCGTCATTGCCCTCCTGCGCGGCGCCGCAGATGCGGAAACGATTTTATTCGGTTCTCCTTTCGCCAAAAAAGGTGAAATCCGCGTCGCCCTCTTTCATGACTTGTCCGGGTTCGGCCGCTGCTCGCTCACGGCGGCGATCCCCGTATTTACTTCCATGGGAATCCAGGCTAATCCATTTCCCACGGCGATCCTGAGCAATCAAACGGGATTCGACAGCTTTTATATGCGGGATTTTACGCCATTCTGCGAGGCGTATCTCGCCGAATGGAAAAAACTGAACGTCTCGTTCGACGCAATTTATTCCGGCTTTATGGCATCGCCTGCCGAGGCGGACATCATAGGGCAGCTGATTGAACAGGACAAAAGCGCCATGGTCGTAATCGATCCCGTTCTCGGCGACAACGGAGCCTTTTACAAAAACTTTACAGACGATCTCGGGGAAAAAATGAAGCGGCTGGTTGTCCGCGCAGATTACGTTACCCCCAATCTGACGGAAGCCTGTTTTCTGTCCGGAGAATGTTACGAAGACGTCGCAGGCATCGCAGAGAATGAGGCATTTTTCTCGAAAGTTGCGGAAATCGGCGAAAAGCTACGGAAAAACGGCGCAAAAAACATTGTCATTACGGGAATCGTGCGCGGCGGAAAAATCTATAACGTATGTTTTTCGGAAGGAAAGGCATTCCAGATCGCGTTCCGCCACTATCCGCAGCATTACTCCGGGACCGGAGATCTCTTCACCTCGGTGATGACTGCCTGTATTCTGAAAGGAAAATCGCTCAGGCGCGCAGTCAAAACAGCCGGACGATTCGTCAAACGTGCCGTCGGCTATTCGGTCGCACGCAATGCAGAAGGGACTTTCGGCGTCGATTTTGAACAGTTTTTGCACACATTGCATTAAAATGCACTCGCTGAACGCAATCAGTAAGCCAGCGTGCTTATTTTTCCCTTTTCCCTTTTACAGTTTCAAAACGGCAGGCTGATAATTTAATGAATACGAGGTGTTTATGATAGGCATTCTGTACTTCAGCTCAACGGGAAACAGCCTGTATATCGCTCAAAAGATACAAAAACGGCTGGGCGGTCAGATTAAATATATTCCCTCGTACGAGGGAAACGGCGGAGAGTTTGAAAAAATTTTAGTGGTAACCCCCATTTATTCTTACGGACTCCCTACTTTCGTATATGACCTGCTGCCGCGCCTTGACAGACGGAAAGAAATCATTATCATACAAAACTACGGCGGAATAATTGGCGGCGCAAATTATCTGGCTTATCAATATTGCGCAAAAAACGGGTTGAACGTAAAAGCAGTTTATGTCGTTAAAATGCCTGAAAACTATACTTTAACTTTTACCGTTCCTCAATTTTATATTAAAAGTACGCTTAAAAAGGCGGAAATGCGCATAGAAAAAATAATCGATAAAATAGAGAACGAACAATACGAATTGCCCCAAAAGCACAAAACCAGAGAGAAAAGATATCTCATCAATAAGTCGAACTGGCACATCATAGGAGAAAGATTTGTCGTCAACGAGAGATGTGTAAAATGCCGGAAATGCATCAATGTATGCCCTGCGGGCAATATTGCCTTGGTTGACGGAAAAATCGTATTTGAACATAACTGCGTTGCGTGTTTAGGCTGCTATCACCGTTGTCCGCAGAAGGCTATAACATACCTCGGAAAGAAGAAAAAAGACAGGTACATCAATCCCAACATAAAGCAAGATGATTTGGGAAAAGATTTATAAAAAGCGTTGTTCTTTTGCCGTGTCATGAGAAACAGGCAAAAAACTTTTGAATATTTGGTTTTTATGCAGGCATAGAGCGCGATTTCAAATGCTTAAATTATTTTTCTGATTTTGCCCGACTTTTGCGAAGATATGGCAGTTTGTTAATTCTTTTTGCAAACGCCGGAAATTATAAATTGTTGTACGCATCATTCTGCCATTTGGCCCCCCTTACGCACTGCCACGGGAGATTATAATAAAAAGAGCGAAGATTTTTTAAAACTTTCGCTCTTTTTTACTATAAGAAATACCTTTTCAGATGCTCTTTTATATTAAATTATTTGTATTTATTTCTTATTGTTTTCAATTAAATCGACGACATCCTGAACGGTTTTGATATTGACGGCCTCCTCATCCGGAACCGTAACCGAAAACTCTTCTTCCAGGTTCATCAGCATTTCAACGACATCCAGAGAATCTGCTCCCAAATCCTTGACAATTTCTTTCTCCACAGAGATTTTTTCTGCCGGAACGTTCAGTTGTTCCGCCATCAATTCGATCACTTTTTCAAGCGTGCTCATAGTATTCCTCCTGTTTTCTATCATGAATCATGATGTTTACTCATTTATCTTATAACTTTACGCCAAATTTGTCAAGCGTTTTTCACCTTTGCCGCCGGTTTGCGCATCGTCAGCGATATGCGGTTCTTCTTCACGTCCACGCCGAGAACCCATACTTTTACGATCTGGCCGACCTTTACGACCTCGGAAGGATGCTTAACATAGCGATCTGAGATCTCCGAAATATGCACCAACCCGTCCTGATGCACCCCGATATCGACGAACGCGCCGAAGTCAATGACGTTGCGAACCGTTCCGATCAGCTCCATGCCCGCCTTCAGGTCTTTGATATCCATAATATCGTCCCGCAGAACGGGCTTCGGCAGGCTGTCTCGGATATCGCGCCCCGGCTTTAAAAGTTCGGCAACGATATCTTCCATCGTCGGCACGCCCATGCCGCACTCCGCCGCGACCCGCTCTTTTCCGTAAGCGACGATTTTCTGCGGCAGTTCTTTCAGCCGCCCCGCCTTGATATCCTCTTCCGTGTAAGAGAACAGACGCAGTAATTTTTCCGCCCCTTCGTACGATTCCGGGTGAACTGCCGTATTGTCCAAAATATTTTTTCCGTCCGGTATCCGCAAAAATCCGGCGCATTGCGTAAACGCCTTTTCGCCCAGTTTGGAAACCTTCAAAATTTCTTTCCGCGTCGCAAACTTGCCGTTTTCTTCCCGATACGCCACGATATTTTTTGCGATCCCCGCATTTAACCCCGCGACGAATTTTAACAGGGAAGCGCTTGCGGTATTCAGATCGACCCCGACGGAGTTCACGCAATCCTCCAAAACGCCCTCCAAAACCGCATCCAGCCGCGCCTCCGGCATGTCGTGCTGGTACTGTCCCACGCCGATCGCTTTGGGATCAATTTTAATGAGTTCTGCCAGCGGATCCTGCAGTCTGCGCGCAATGGAAACCGCGGAACGCTCGGACACGTCGAAGTCCGGGAATTCTTCCGCCGCCAGCTTGGAGGCGGAATAAACGGAAGCTCCCGCCTCGCTGACGACCATATAAGAGACATCCGCATCGATTTCCTTCAAAAGCTCTGCAACGAAAATTTCCGATTCCTTGGAGGCCGTTCCGTTCCCGATGGAAATGACCTGAACGCCGAACTTTTCGATGATCGTCTTCATCGTGCGTTTTGCCTCTTCCTTTTTGTTCTGCGGGGGCGTAGGATAAATGACCGTCTTATAGAGTACCTTTCCCGTTTCGTCGACGACAGCCAGCTTGCACCCCGTGCGATATGCGGGGTCAAAGCCGAGCACGACTTTGCCTTTTAACGGAGGCTGCATCAGCAGCGGCTTCAGGTTCACCTCGAACATTTTGATCGCCTGTTCGGAAGCCTGCTCCGTCAGATAAGAGCGGATTTCCCGCTCCATGGAAGGCGCGATCAGGCGGTCGTAGCTGTCAGCCGCGGCCGCTCGTACCTGTTCGGTAAAGATACTGCCCTCCTTCACGGCGGAAGCGGCGCAGATCCGGCCGGCAAAAGCCTTGTCGATCTCCACTTTCACGCGGAGATATCCCGTGTCCTCCCCTCTGTTCAGCGCCAGCACGCGATGGCTTTTCACTTCGCAAACCGGCTCGGAATATTCGGCGTACATTTCATACGTCTTCGCCTCTTCTCCCTCTTTGATCAGTTTTGAAGAGATTTCCCCCGTTTTCAAAAAGATATTTCTGAGTTTTTTGCGCAGCGCCGCGTTATCCGAAATGCGTTCCGCAATGATATCCCGCGCGCCCGCAAGCGCTTCTTCCGACGTACTGACGCCTTTGTCTTCTCCTACAAATGCAGAAGCAATTTCGATGATATCGCCCGTTCTGTCTTCCTGTTTTTCCATGCGGTCGGCAAGGGGCTCCAGTCCCTTTGCAATCGCCATGGTGGCGCGCGTCTTTTTTTTCTGCTTATATGGGCGGTAAAGATCTTCAACTTCGGTCATCGTCTCGGCCGCTGCGATCGCAAGCTCCAGTTCTTCCGTCATCTTGCCCTGTTCGGAGATGCTCTTTCGGATCTCATCCTTTCTTTTCTCCAAATTTTTCAGATAGGTAAGCCGATCGGAAAATTCACGCAAAACCTGGTCGTCGCAGTTGCCGTGCATCTCCTTGCGATAGCGGGCGATAAAGGGAATGGTGTTCCCCTCTTCAATCAGATTGACGATGTTGGCTGCGTAGGTGGGACTGAGGTTAAACTCCGTCGCCAGTTTTTGGGTCAGATTCATTTTCTCTTCATACTCCTGATTTTTTCTTTTTCTTCTTTCGTGACGCGGTTTGACTCCGTTATTTTTTGCAACGTCTTGTTATATGTAAAGTCGGATAGAGCGCAATGTTCTAAAAACGCCGCCGTCTCCCTGCGATATTTGACATAGCAAACCGAAAGCAGCCATGCCACCGCCATATCGACGTAATATCTCCCCGCCGGAATTCGAACCGCACGCTCAAAGATCATTCCGAGATACGCTTCCTCCAAATAATAATCCAGAAGTATCACCGCGCCGACTCTGCAGATCATCTCCTCCTCCGAACGCAACAGCTCGTCCAATATCGGCAGGAAAGCCTCTTTTTCCCGCCCGATCGCGCGAAAAGACGAAACACAGCAATCACAGACCGCCCAGTTTTCCGCTAAAGGCAGAAAGGAAGCGAAACGCTTGGTAAACGTTTCCCATCCGCAACGGTCCGCTCCGATTACAAAGCCGTACAGCATTCTCTCTTCCACGGTATCCAAAGCAGCTTCTCTGAGATAGGCTTCGGCTTGTCCGGCGCTCACGATGCACTTTGCCAACTGCCTGAGATCAGGGATTTTCACACCCATAACCGGCAAATTTGTATGGTATATCCGCTCGTTGAACCGCTTTAATTCGGGAGAAGCGAGATTTAATAATTCTTCTTTATAATTCATAATAATTCATCGTATAACAACAGCATTTCGCCCGGCTTCAGTTCCGTTGCTCCCTCCAATTTACGCCGGGTCAGCAGATCGAATAAGACGCCGCCAAAGCGAAACAGATACGTTCTGTCTCCGTTATTGACCGCCGCAGTCACCGCCCGCCCCGCGGTTCTCCGTTCAAAGACAAAGCAGAAGGCGTCCGAAAAGACTTCCCGATACGTCCCGCAGGCAAAGACGAAAATTTCAGAGCGCAGTTCAGCGATTCTCCGATACCACGATAAAATTTCCTCGTCCTCCTCGCCCCAGGGAAAGCAGCGGCGGTTAAAGGGATCTCCGAACCCCTCCATTCCGATTTCGTCGCCGTAATAAACGCAGGGAACGCCCGGCAGGGTAAATTGCAGCAGAACGGCTTTCTTCAATCTGCAAACGGCAAGCGCGCGTTCCGCTGCGGTCAATTTCCTATCAGCTGCCTCCGCCTTGCTCTGCGGCATAGATTCCGAACCGAGAACGGACAGAATCCGCGCGGTGTCGTGCGTATCCAGAATGTTCATCAGCACATCCAGACAGCATTTCGGATAATGATCGATCACCCGTGCCATCGTCCGGGAGAGCGCCTGCGCGTCGCCGTATTTGACAAATCGAATCACGGCGTCCTTTAACGGATAGTTCGTGACGCTGTCCAGTTCTTCTCCGCAGAAATAGGGTTTCCGTTCGCCGTAAGCGATCTTCTCAGCGGCGTCTTCCCACACCTCTCCAATCAATAAATTTTCAGGATTTTTCTCTTTAATTGCAGAACGAATCTGTCTGACAAAATCAGAGGACAATTCATCTGCAACGTCCAGCCGCCAGCCTCCGGCATCGTATTCGGATAAGACGCCATTTTCTCCCGCAATAAATTGCTGAAAGGCCTTACAGTCTTTTCTGATTGCGGGGAGAGTCCTGATTCCCCACCAGGCGCTGTATCCATCGGGATAGTCAAAAAATTCATACCATTCCGCATAAGGGGAATCCTTGCTCTGATATGCACCGACCGAAGCATAATTTCCGTACCGATTAAAATAGATGCTGTCCGCCCCCGTATGGTTGAATACGCCGTCTAAAATCAATCGGATTCCGTACTCCTCGGCTTTCCCGACGAGCGCACCGAAATCCTCCGCCGTTCCCAAAAGCGGATCGATTGCATGATAGTACGCCGTATCGTAACGATGGTTGCTGTATGCGCGAAAGACGGGGTTCAGATAGATTGCCTTCACGCACAGAGAAGAAAGATAGGGCAGTTTCTCAATGATCCCCCTCAGATTGCCGCCGAAAAAATCGTTGTTTTGAATTTCTCCGCTTTCGTCCGGGAGATAATCGGGAATGCCGCCCCAATCCGATCTCAGGCGTTTGCCCGACTCGATCGGGAGATTTCCGACCTTATAAAAGCGGTCGGGGAAAATCTGATAGATGATCCCGCCCTTGATCCAATCCGGCGTGACAAAACCGCGGCGGTACACCAAAAGGAGATACTCGCCGGGATCGGAAAACGATCCGAAAAGCTTCCCGTCCGAGCCGAACAGTCTGCCGTCGACCGAAAAAAGATACCAATATAACCCGATGTTTTCCGGCTGAACGGTACATTCAAAGGCGCCGTTTCGTCTCTCCATGAGAAAGGATTGCGTTTCCCCCGTCTTCTCCTCCCGCAGCAGAAATTCACAGCGGACAGCGCTCTCCGCAAAGACGCGGAAAGTGATTTTGCTCCCTGCTTCGATTCCCCCGGCAACGCTTCTGCAAGCCGGGTCGAGCGGGAAATAGTACGGCGCCATAAATTAAAACGCCCTTAAGTTCCAAATGTGCTCCGCATATTCGCGGATGCTGCGGTCAGCGGAAAAAATACCGGCCGAAGCGATGTTCTGCAGCGACATTTCCGCCCACAACCGACGGTCGCGATAGGTTTCGTCCACGCGGCTGTGCGTCTGGCAATAAGCGTCGAAATCAGCCATGCACATATAGGGATCCGCCACAGGGCGGTTTGTCAGCAGATACGCCGCGATATCCGCAAACGATTCGCCGTTGAACCCCGCGGTGAGCGCCTCTATCACTTTGCGCAGGCGCTCGTTGTTCGTGTAGTAACGGGTGGACTGATAGCCGTCCTTCCAAAGCTGCTCTACTTCGTCTGCCGTAAGGCCGAAGATAAAGATATTCTCTTTTCCGCAGGCCTCGCTCATCTCGACGTTCGCCCCGTCCAGCGTGCCGATGGTAAGCGCACCGTTGATCATGAACTTCATATTTCCCGTGCCGCTCGCCTCTTTTCCCGCCTGGGAAATCTGTTCCGAGACTTCGGTGGCAGGCATCAGCTTTTCCGCCATCGAAACGCAGTAATTTTCAAGATAGACGACCTGCAGTTTTTTGCTTATAACGGGGTCTTTTTTAATATCTTCCGCCAGATAGCAGATCAACTTGATAATCTGCTTCGCAAAATAATATCCGGGCGCAGCCTTTGCACCGAAAATAAAGGTCTTAGGCAGTATGTCAGCGCCGGGGTTTTCCCTGAGATCGTTGTAAAGCGAAATGATATACAGAGCGTTCAGAAGCTGCCGCTTATATTCGTGCATGCGCTTTGCCTGCACGTCGAACACAGAATCCGGATCCAAAGTGATCCCCTGATATTTTTTCGCAAAGGCGGCGAGCTGTTCTTTCTTCACTCTCTTGATCCGGTTCAGCTCGGATAATACCGTTTCGTCCTGCGAGAACTGTTTGAAATCCGCCAGCTTTTCCGCATCCATGATAAAGCCCGGGCCGATACAATCGGTCAGCAGAGCCGTCAGTTCCGGATTTGACTGGCACAGCCAGCGGCGATGCGCAATTCCGTTCGTCACATTGCAGAATTTCTGCGGATATATCTCATAAAAGTCTTTGAATATGCTTTCTTTGATGATCTCGCTGTGCAGCCTGCTGACGCCGTTTACCTTATGCGACGCCAGAACGCACAGATTCGCCATCTTCACCTGTCCGTGGGAAAGAATCGCCATGCGGTCGATTCTGTTCCAGTCCCCCGGAAAGCGGTTCCAAAGTTCGCCGCAAAAGCGCTGGTTGATCTCACGGATAATGCTGTAAATCCGCGGAAGGCGGCGCTGCACGAGGTCGTCTGCCCATTTCTCGAGGGCTTCGCTCATCACTGTGTGATTCGTATAGGCGACGGTGCGCGTCGTGATGTCCCACGCGGCTTCCCACGAATAGCCGTGCTCATCCATCAGCAGGCGCATCAGCTCCGGAATACAGAGAGCGGGATGCGTGTCGTTGATATGGATCGCAGCGCGGTCGGGAAGCGTATCCAGAGAACCGAAACGGCGGAGGTGATCCTTGATGATATTCTGCAGGGAGGCGGAAACGAGAAAATACTGCTGTTTTAAGCGGAGAGATTTTCCTTCCGAATGGTTATCCGACGGATACAGGACTTTGGAAAGGATCTCCGCTTCCGCATCTTCCTGCATGCTTTTGAGAAAGTTCCCTTCCGAAAAGGTCTTCATGTCGAAGTTTTCGGGATTCTGCGCTTTCCACAGGCGCAGAACGGAAACCGCCTCGGTATTCGCCCCGGAAACCATCATATCGTAGGCGACCGCTTCCACCTCTTTTGCGTCGTAATGCTCAACGCGCATGCCGTTTTCCGTCCAGATCTCGCGAATATTCCCGTCGAACCTGACGCGGAACGTCTTATCCGTACGCTGAACCAGCCAGACGTCTCCGCCGGGCAGCCAGACATCCGGCAGCTCCGTCTGCCATCCGTCTACGATTTTCTGCTTAAACAGGCCGTACTCGTACAAGATCGAATAGCCCATCGCAGGGTAGCCCTGCGTTGCCAGCGCATCCATAAAACAGGCCGCCAGCCTTCCGAGCCCTCCGTTGCCCAGCCCGGCATCCGGCTCCAAATCGTAGAGTTCCTCCAGACAATGGCCGTGTTTTTTCAGATAGGCGTCGATTGCGCCGCTGATCCCCAGGTTGTAGGCGTTGTTTTTCATGGACTGCCCCATCAAAAACTCCATGCAGAGATAATAGACGCGCTTTCCGTTCTGTCCCTTGTATTTTTTATAAAATTTATTGCGCTGTTCCAGCAGAATATCGCGGATCGAGAGCGCGACGGCCCGATAAATTTGATCCTTGCTTGCCTCTTTGACAGACACGCCGAAGTATCTCGAGAGTTTCCCCTCGATCAAGGCCGCGGCTTCTTTTTCCGTAAAATTTTTGGTCATTCATTTCTCCGATCAGATTAGTTTTCGATAGACCTCTTCATATTCCCCCGCGCTGTGCGCCCAACTGAAATCGGTCGCCATCGCGCGCGCCCTCAGTGAAAGGAAGGCTTCTTTGTCATAATATGTCCGAATCGCCTGATTGATTACGTATAGCATATCGTGCGCATTATAGTTGCGGAAGGAAAATCCGTTCCCGCTCCCTTCATACAGAGGCTGAATGCTGTCGTTCAGCCCGCCCGTACCGCGTACGATCGCGACGGTGCCGTAACGGCTGGCTATCATCTGCGACAGACCGCACGGTTCCATTTTGGACGGCATCAGGAAGAAATCCGCTCCCGCGTAAATTTTCCGCGACAGATCCTGATTGAATTCGATGATCGCAACGCACTTCCCCCGATACTGATTCGCCAGCTGTGAAAAATACGCCTCATAGCCGCGGTCGCCCGTCCCCAGGATTACAAACTGAACATCCTGGTTCAAGACGTTTTCGATCACCGCTTTTACGAGATCAAACCCTTTATGCGCCACCAGCCTGGAAATCACGGCGATCATCGGCACGTCTTTTACCGGCAGATTCAGCATTTTCTGCAGAGCTTCCTTGCAAACCGCCTTTCCCTCCATATGATCGGGAGAATAATTGGCGAACAGATAGCGGTCTGTCTGAGGATTGTAATATTCGTAATCGATACCGTTCAAAATTCCCCTGAGCTTCCCCTCATTGCGGCTGATGATACCTTCCAGCCCGTGAGCAAAATAGGCGTTTTTTATCTCCTCCGCGTACGTCGGGCTGACCGTGTTGACGATATCGCTCATCTCGATCGCCCCCTTCATCAGGTTGATACAGCCGTCGAATTCGACCGTATCCTTCACCCATCCCGGGAATCCGAACAGATCGTCCATACAGTCAAGCCCGTATTTCCCCTGATACTCGATATTATGAATGGTAAAGACCGTTCTGATATCTTTATAGCGCTCGTAATTTCCGTAAATGCTCTTCAGATAGATAACGGCGGCAGCTGTCTGCCAGTCGTTGCAGTGCAGAACGTCCGGCCAAAGCATAAAATGCCCGATGGTTTCCAAGATCGCCTTTGAGAAAAAAGCATATCGCTCACCGTCATCGTAAAAACCGTAGATGTTTCCGTCCCGCTTAAAATAGTATTCGTTGTCAATGAAATAAAAATTGACATTCCGGTAGAGATAGTGAAACACGCCGCAATATTGACGGCGCCAGGAAAGCGGCACTTCAAAACTCCCGATAAAACGGAAATTCTTACGGTATTCGCCCGAAATCTTGGAGTAAAGCGGAAGAATCACGCTGATTTCATTTTCTTCCGATTTCGCCAGTTCGGCGGGCAAAGAGCCCAAGACGTCCGCTAGCCCGCCCGTCGCGATAAACGGCGCCGCCTCAGAACCGGCAAAGACGATACGGCGTTTTCTCGTCACCGTAATCTCCGGCGTCACAATCTCCGGCTTTTCTTTCCTTTTTTTACCCGCATTCTCTTTTACAGTCGTTTTTTTCGTCGCCATTTCCCATTCTCCTTATATCATATTGCCTTTTGAAATATAAAACGGATGATTTTCACTGCCCGAAAGCGTGCGTTTATCGCGGATCACCACGTTTTTATCTGTGATAATGCAATTCAGCGTCACATTTTCGCCCGTCACCGTGTTCTGCATGAGGATGGAATTCTTTACGACGGTGCCGCGCGCGATCTTTACGCCGCGGAACAGAACGGAATTCTCCACTTCTCCCTCGATCATGCAGCCGTCCGCAATCAGCGAATTCTTTACGATCGCCCCCGCGCCGTATTTCGTCGGCGCGGAATCCCTGACTTTGGTAAACACGCTTCTGTCCCCGAACAGGTCGCTCCGTACTGTTTCATCCAACAATTCGAGCGTATGCTCGTAATACGCCTGCAGCGAGGTGATCCCGACGTAATAACCGTCATGCCGGTATCCACAGATTTTCAGCCGCTTGAGGTTTTTCGCCAAAATATCTTCCGTAAAGTGCTTCGCATTGTGAGAGATCGCGTCCAGCAACAGATTCTGCAATGTGACCTTCTTCATGACAAACATGTTCATGCTCATATTGCCGCTCTCGCTGAACGTCTCCTCATAACGGATATTCGTCACGCGGTCCTCGCCGTCCAGGTCGAATGCGATCACCTTGTTCTCCGAACATTCGGCGGCGGCGTGTTTTCTGTAGACGACCGTGATATCCGCATTCCGCTCGGCATGCGAACGAATGACGGCATTATAGTCGATCCTGCAGACGTTGTCGCAGTCGGTCATCACCACATATTCTTCGTCTGCCCGCCACAAAAAGCCCATGATTCCCTTCAGCGCCTCCAGACGCGAAGTATAGAGGCGATCATTGGAAGTATCCCCAAAGGGCGGCAAAATAATAATACCGCCGTTTTTACGCGCAAGATCCCAGTCTTTTCCCGAACCGATATGATCCATCAGCGACTGGTAATTGCTCTTGGTGATGACGCCGATCGTATCGATCCCCGAATTGACCATGTTGGAGAGAGGGAAATCAATCAGCCGATATCTCCCGCCGAAGGGAATGGAACCGAGCGTTCTGTGCTGCGCGAGTTCCGGCACGTTGTTATCGTGAATATTGGAAAATATTATGCCCAATGCTCTCATGTTACGCATCCTCCCTTTCTGCTTCCAGCATTTTTCCGCCCGCAACCGTTTCGCCGTCTTTCACCGTGACGCCGCGCCCCAGAACGGTGATACCGTGACCGGAATCCTTATGTTCCCCCACCTTCGCGTTTTTCCCGACAGACGAATATTCGTCGATAATCGAGTATTCCACGACGGCGTTCTCTCCGATCACGACATTGCTCATGATGACGCTGTTTTTGACGACCGCGCCCTTCTTCACAATTACGTTGCTCGAGAAAACCGAATTGTCCACCGTCCCGTAGATTTCACAGCCGGACATTATGATGGAATTGTTCGCTTTGCCTTCCGCTCCGATATACTGGGGCGGAGAAAGCGGACTCCTCGACTGAATCACCCAGGAGGAATCCCACACGTCAAAGGCGGGCACATCCCCCAAGAGATCCATGTTTGCCTCGTACAGCGAGTCGATGGTACCGACGTCCTTCCAATATCCCTCAAAGGGATATGCCATCATTTTTTCCCCGGCGTCCAGCATCGCAGGCAGCACGTTTTTGCCAAAGTCGTTGCTGGACGAGGGATCCTCGTTATCCGCCTTCAGATAGCGGTAGAGTTTATCCGTTTTGAAAATATAAATTCCCATGGAAGCGAGATCGCTTTTCGGATGTTTCGGCTTTTCCTCGAACTGATAAATGTCTCCGCTGTCTCTCGTATTGAGAATGCCGAAGCGGGACGCTTCCGACAGCGGAACGCGAATTGCCGCGATCGTACAGTCCGCGTTATTTTCGATGTGATAGTCGAGCATTTTCGAGTAATCCATCTTGTAGATATGATCTCCCGACAAAATCAGAACGTAATCGGGATCAAACTGTTCGATGAAGTGAATATTCTGATAAATCGCGTTGGCCGTTCCTTTGAACCAGTCGGAAGAGTGTTTTCCCTGATAAGGAGAAAGAATATGTACGCCGCCGAACGCCCGGTCAAGATCCCACGGCTGTCCGTTGCCGATGTAATCGTTTAAAATCAGCGGCTGATACTGCGTCAGTACGCCGACCGTATCGATCCCGGAATTAAAACAATTAGACAGCGGGAAATCAATGATGCGATATTTCCCGCCGTACGGAACGGCCGGTTTCGCAATTTTACTGGTCAGCGCATACAAGCGGCTTCCCTGACCTCCCGCAAGAAGCATTGCCACACATTTCTTTTTCCTTAACATATACTAATCCCCTTTAATAATATTTTGTCTTGTTAAATAGATGCAGCTCAGCTTTGGCAGAAAGACCGAAATGGAATCGGCCTTGCCGTGCTGCTCTTTCTTCTGCGACTGATAAATTCTCTTGTTAGACTTTCCTTCCCCTCCGTAAATCCTGTCGTCCGACCGCAGTGCGACCCGATATTTCCCCCGATCGACGCCCAGCCGATAGGTATCATAATCGACGCCCGAAAAGTTGATGAGCACAATCACCGCGTTGCCCTTGCGGTCTCTGCGCTGAAAAGCGATCACGTTTTTGTCCGATTCATCCGGCGCGATCCATTCAAACCCTTCCCACGAATCTTCTATCTCGTAAAGAGCCGGCGTATCGAGATAGAAGCGATTCAGATCCCGATTATACCGCTGCAATTTTCTGTGAGATTCAAAATCCGTCAGGAAAAACTCCAGTCCCTCGCTGTAATCCCATTCCTTGAACTGCCCGTATTCGCAGCCCATAAACAGGAGCTTTTTCCCGGGATGAGACATCATAAATCCCATAAACGCCCTGAGATTGGCGAACTTCTCCGCGTAGTTTCCCGGCATCTTGTCCAACAGCGAACGCTTCCCGTGCACCACTTCGTCGTGGGAAATGGGGAGAATAAAATTTTCGCTGAACGCATACATCATGGAAAACGTCAGCTTATTGTGCTGATAGCGCCGGAAATACGGATCGGTCTGCATATAGGAGAGAATATCGTTCATCCACCCCATGTTCCACTTGAAATTGAACCCCAGACCGCCCATAGAAACGGGCTTCGTCACCATCGGAAACGCCGTGGATTCCTCCGCGATCATCATGGCATACGGAAAACGCTCGAATAAAACGGTGTTCAGCTTTTTGAAAAATTCGATCGCTTCCAGATTGTAGTTCCCCCCGTATTCGTTCGGAAACCACTCTCCCGGCTTTCGGTCGTAGTCCAGATAGAGCATGGATGCAACCGCATCGACGCGCAGTCCGTCGATATGGAACTGCTCGAACAAAAATACCGCGTTGGAAATCAGAAAGGACTGCACCTCCGTCCGCCCCCAATCGAACACGCGGGTGCCCCATCCTTTATGCTCCTGCTTATCCCATCCCTGGTACTCATAACAGGGCGTCCCGTCAAACTCGTACAGCCCGTGTTCATCTTTCGGAAAATGCGCCGGAACCCAATCGAGGATCACGCCGACGCCGTTTTTATGGCATTCGTCTACAAACGCCATAAAGTCTTTCGGCGTACCGAAGCGCGACGTCATGCTGTAATATCCGGTCACCTGGTACCCCCAGGAGCCGTCGTATGGGTATTCGGCGAGGGGCATCAGCTCGATATGCGTATATCCCATCGCTTTCACGTAGGCGATCAGCTCCGGAGCCATATCCCGGTAGTTGTAGTAATTGCCGTCCGGATAGCGCTTCCAAGAGCCGAAATTAACCTCGTAGATATTGACGGGGCGGTCGTAAACGCGGTCCTTGCCGCGCAGGTCCGCATAGTGCCCGTCGCCCCACGGATACCCCTCAAGCGCGTACAGCCTGGAGGCCGTTGCACTCGGCGTTTCGCTGTGGAACGCATAGGGATCCGCCTTTAAAACGACGCCGTTATTGGAACATACGGCAAATTTATAGCGGTCAAACTCCTTTAAGCCCGGGATAAACAGCTCGAACACGCCGCCTTCGCTGACGCGCTTCATCTCGTCTTTCAGCTCCCAGCCGTTAAAATCCCCCACGACATAGACCTTTTCCGCGCGGGGCGCCCAAGTGCGGAACCAAACGCCCTTCTTCTTTCTGTACACGGCAAAATGAGCTCCCAGATATTCGTATGCCCGGTAATTCGTACCCTGATGGAACAGGTATAAAGGCAGGTCTTCTTTCATATCAGCAAATATAGTCTTCGCTCTTTTGGGCGGCGGAATTCATCTTCGTTCGGACAGAATCATATCCCTTTTTCCCCAAAAGCGCATAGGTGGCGTCTTTTCCGCCTTCTACACCCGGCTGATTATAGGTATTGAGATTGAGCATCTCCCCGCAGAAAGCCGTCTTCATTTCAAAGAAATACATCAGTTCCCCCAGCGTAAAGGCATTTACTTCGGGCAATATCACGGTATGATTCGGGCGATTTGCCTCCGTCAAAGCGTATTCGGTCGCCTTTCTTTCCGCCTGAATCAGCTCGTTCAGCGTATGCCCGGAAAGGAAGGATACATCCGGAATCTCCTCGCATCCCTTCGGTATGGGACAGACGGTTCGATAGCGTTCGACGGCGAGGAAAGTTACGACTTTATCGAAGGGGCCCTCCCGATACAGCTGAACCTGGGAGTGCTGATCGGTCACGCCGAGCGCCTTTACGGGCGTCTGCCCCGCATAAATTTTATTACCGTCGTTATCCGTTGCTTTGCCGAGGCTCTCCGCCCACAGCTGACAATACCAGTCCGCCATATACTTCAGACTGTCTGCATACGGCATCATCACGGAAATGTTTTTGCCCTTTTCCATGCTGATATACTGAAGCGCCGCGGCGATCAGCGCCGGATTTTTCTTCCAGTCTTTTCTGCGGCTGATCTTGTCCATATATGCGGCGCCCGCGAGCATCTCCTTGATATCGACGCCGCAAACCGCCGCAGGCAATAAGCCAACCGGGCACAGCTCGGAAAAACGCCCGCCCACGCCGTCCGGGATGTAAAACGTTTTGAATCCCTCTTTCTGCGCGATCTTAATCAGATTGCCCGTACTTTCGGAAGTCGTCGCGATGATATGTTTGCCGACATCCTCTCCCAGCCGCGCTTTCAGTATGTCGTAGATGATCAGATACTGCGCCATGGTCTCGCTGGTCGCGCCGCTCTTGGTGATGACGTTGAACACCGTCTTTTTTACGTCGATCACATCCAGCAAAGCGCGCATACGTTCGGGATCGACGTTGTCTTCTACATAAAATTTAGGCGTTTTGCGAACGGATTTCGGCAAATCGTTGTAATGCAGATGACAGAGCGCCTGAAAAACGGCGATGGGGCCCAGAGCGGACCCGCCGATTCCGAGCACGACAAAATAATCGAACTTCTTTTTGATTTCCCGCGCAGTCTCTATGATTTCCCGGACCTCTTCCGCCTGATTATAGGGAAGATCCATCCACCCCGTCATGCCGACGCCGCGGCTGTCTTCCACGCGCTGAAAGGCCTGGCGCATCAGATTTTCGCGTGCGGAAAGCTCTTCCCGCCGGATCCCCTGTTCGGAGCCGACATATTCCGCCATCATGTTGTTGTAATCCAGTTTCAAGGTCATGGATTCTTTCCATTTTGCATTCAGATAATTTGCTTTCATATTCCCTCGCACATTCTGTTTTACCGCACAAAAATCTTCGTTTTGTACGCTTCTATTTTAATTCATTTTATCCTGCTTGTCAATATCGAAAGGAAAAATTTTACAAAAGAAAGGCAGAGCTTTCGCAGCACTCCGCCTTTTTATGCAAAAAAGTCCTTTAAATAAGCCACACTGTCCAACAATTCGGATACGTCGCCGTAGTTATTCTGATAGACCTCGATCACGACGGCGCCGTCAAAGCCCACGTCTCTCAGATGAGCGCGCAGTTCCCGAAAGGGAAATACGCCCTTCCCGGGGAGGCACAGCTCTCCCGTCTCTGTTCTGTCCGAAATATGTACGGTCACGATATCACCTTTCATATCGTCGATAAATTCATGAAAGGAACAGCCGCTCTGCCATGCCTGTTTGACATCCAGCACACCTTTCAGCTCCGGGCAACGCTCTTTTAATTCTCCGAAAAAGCCGGGGAAATTATAGTAAGCCCAATGCACGTTTTCATAGGCCAGCGCAACGCCGTGGCGCCGGCAGGCACGGATAATTTTGCCTGTTCTTTCTCCGATTTTGGCAAAATCCATTTTCAGCGGCGTCTTCTTCAGGCGGGCGACGCCGTGAAAGGTATAGCTCTTTGCGCCCAACCTCTCCGCAGAGGTCAAAACGCTTTCCAGCATATTGAAAGCGTCCTCCTCCGCGCGGAGCCCGGCGCTGTAAAGCTGCGGCTCGAACTGCGTATTCAGGGTATGTACGGACCGGATTTTGATCCTCTCTGCGTTCCGTTTCAAAAGGGAGGCAAATTCTTCGGTATATTCCGAATAGGTGGAGAGGAACACCTCCGCGACGTCCACTCCGCTCCGATCCAGATATTGCAAAGCGTCCTCCGTCGTCATGCGGAGAAACAGGGACGCCGTCGATACCCCGAACTCCATGCTATTCGATGATCGGGTCGATCACGCCGAGTTCGCCGTCGCTCCTCTGATACATCACCCTGACGGCGTTCGTCTTTTCGTCCAAAAAGATGAAGAAAGAATGGCCCAGAAGTTCCATTTCCTCCGCTGCGGCGGAAACGGACATCGGGTAGATCGGAAAGCGCTTCGTCTTGACCACCTGGCTTTCTTTCAGCTCCACCGCAGGTTCAAACAGTACGTTCTCCTTGAACGCCTTGTTCTTCTGCTGCTTGTCGAACATCGTGCGGTACTTTCTGATCTGCCCTTCCAGTTTGGGCAGAATCAGATCGAGATTGTTGTAAAAATTATCGCTGATCACCTGAGCGCGGACGAGTTTCCCGTGGTAGTCCAGCATCACTTCGGTCTTCATCGAATTATTTTCTTTTTTCATAGAAACTTTGCATTTGGTATCGCCGTTTTCAAAATATTTATCCAGCTTTTCGATCTTTTTGATCGTCATCTCTTTTAATTTTTCGCCGGCTTCATAGTTGCGTTCGATAATTTCGATATTCATAAAAATACCTCCTTGCGTTTCTTGATAATATATTCGCCGCAAGGAGGTAAAATCCCTTTTCTTCAGTTTAATTTTCCGGATTTAAATGTCAATTTTCCGTCGAAGGCGTCTATCGTGACCGTTTCTCCCTTCAGGATATTTCCCTTTAAGATTTCCTCGCTCAGCCGGTCCTCGATTTTTCGCTGAATCACCCGCTTTAAGGGGCGCGCGCCGTACCCTTCTTCACCGGCCTGCGCGAGAACATAATCTACTGCCGCGTTTCTTACCACCAGGTCGACGCCGATTGCCAGCAGCCGCTTTCTCAACCCGGAAAGCAATATTTCGACGATCTCTGCCAGCTCCGCTTTTTCCAGCTTGCGGAAGGTGATGATATCGTCGATGCGATTGAGAAACTCCGGACGGAACTGGCTTTTCAGCGCGTCTCTGATCCGATCCTTCATCTTGTCGTATTCCTGATCCTGCGTGCCGAAGCCGAGCGTATTGACCTTATTGACTTCTCCCGCGCCGACGTTTGAGGTCATAATGATGACGGTATTTTTAAAGTTGACCTGATGCCCCTTGCTGTCCGTCAGCCGCCCCTCGTCCAGAATTTGCAGCAGCAGATTGAAAATATCCGGGTGTCCCTTTTCGATTTCATCGAACAAAATGACAGAATAGGGCTTTCTCCTCACTTTTTCGGTCAGCTGCCCAGCCTCGTCGAACCCGACGTATCCGGGCGGCGCGCCGATCAGTTTTGCGACAGAATGCTTTTCCATATACTCGCTCATGTCCACACGGATCAAAGCGCTTTCATCGCCGAATACCGCCGCCGCGATGGCTTTGGAAAGCTCCGTCTTTCCCACCCCCGTAGGACCGACGAAAATAAAGGATCCGATCGGCCGGTTCGGGTCCTGCAACCCCGCGCGCGCGCGGCGGATCGCCGCAGATACCGATCGGATCGCGTCATCCTGCCCGATTACGCGTTTATGCAGAGCATCCTCCAGTTCCAGCAGCTTCTGCGCTTCTGTCTGCGTCAGGCGGGAAACGGGGATTCCCGTCCAGCTGCTGACGATTTTCGCGACGTCTTCCTGCCCGATCTGCAATTTTGCCTTTACGCGGCTCTCCCGCTCGATATCTTCGAGATCGGCTATCTTCTCCCTGATCTCCCCGATCTGTTTATCCAGTTTTTCGATCCGCTCGAAATCCCTGCGGCTGACCGCCTCCTTTCTCTCGACCTCGATTTTGTTGAGAAGGCGCCCTTGTTCCCTGATTTCAGCCGGCGCGTTGTAGCTGTCCAAGCGCACGCGCGAAGCGGCTTCGTCGATCAGGTCGATCGCCTTGTCCGGCAGGAAGCGATCTGTGATATAGCGTTCGGATAGCACAACCGCGGCTTCGATCGCCTCGTCGCTGATGGAAACCTTGTGATGCGCCTCGTATTTATCGCGCAGGCCTTTCAGAATCTCGATCGCAGACTCCTCATCCGGCGCTTCCACCGTAATCGGCTGAAACCGCCGCTCGAGCGCCGGATCCTTTTCGATATACTTGCGGTATTCCTCCAGCGTCGTAGCGCCGATGGTCTGCATTTCCCCGCGGGACAGCATCGGCTTGAGGAGGTTCGCCGCGTCGAGATTTCCCTCGCCGCCCGATCCCGCGCCGACGATGTTGTGAATTTCATCGATAAAGAGAATGATATCGCCGTCTTCCCGGATGAGATCGATGATCTTTTTCAGGCGTTCCTCAAAATCGCCGCGGTAGCGCGTTCCCGCCAGCACGCCGGACAGATCGAGGGAAAAGACGCTCTTGGATACGAGCAGATCGGGTACGTTGCCCGATACGATGGCGAGCGCCAGCCCTTCCACCACGGCGCTCTTTCCCACGCCGGGTTCGCCGATCAAGACGGGGTTGTTTTTCGTGCGGCGGGAAAGCACCTGAATGATGCGGTCGATTTCCTTTTTTCTGCCGATCACGGGGTCCAGCTTGCCGTCGCGCGCCTTTTTGGTCAGGTCGACGCCGAATCCGTCGAGCGCGGAGAGATTTCTGCGCTCCTTTGCAAATTCCCGCGCGCCGGTCGGCAGTTTTTCTTCCGCTTTCGCCTTGGGGGAAATAATCTGGCTGCCGTCCGATTTTGAAATGAAATCATCCAGCATAATGAGCATCTGATCGATGTTGACTTTCATCCGTTTCAGCAGATAGTATGCGGTGCCGTCGACGTCCGCCAGAATCGCCATCAGGAGATGCTCCGTCCCGATAAATCCGGCTTCCAGGTTGATGGAAAATTCCTGCGCGGCATCCATAATGTGCTTTGCGCCTGGCGTAAATCCCTTGATGTTGTAATCCTTGTCCACCGAAGCCCGCAACAGCTTTTCATAGCGCTCGCGGTCTACGCCGCAGGATGAAAGAATCGACCCCGCGACGCCGTGGTCGGAAGACAAGATCAATCCGTATAAAATGTGCTCGCTTCCGATATAGCCTGCGCCGAAGCGCTTTGCCGCCTTGCCGGCGTTCTGCAGCACCTCTTCCGCATTGGAAGAAAAATTCTCGTTATAGGACATATTTATCCCCTTTCAGAAATTTCATTGAAAAAAACGGAGACGATCTCCGCGCGCCTGCGCGCACATTCCTGCGGGCTCAGCCTTCGCCCTTCGTTCAAGGAAATCGTCGCCGGGCGCATCGCGATTACCAGATCGTCTATCTTGCGGATATCAAAGGGCAGGATCCCCAGCACGACGCCCATCTTGATGCTCGCCGCCAACTGTAAAAATTCGTCGTAATCGAGCAGCGCGCAGTTGGTCAGAATGCCGAACGCTCTGCCGCACCGATCTGCGACCTGCAGCCGATTGCGGCGGAAATAATCCCGGCACATCGCCTGTTCCGCCTTGCAGAGACTGATCACCGTCTCCTCCACCGAGTCCAGTATCTCCTTTTCGGAGACGCCCAACGTCACTTCGTTGCTCACCTGATACATATAGCAGTCCGCCCTGCTTCCCTCTCCGTATACGCCGCGGATCGTCAGCCCGAGTTCTTTTATCTTCGGAAGCAGCTCTTCCAGCCGCCTGCTTTCCGTCAGCGCAGGCAGAAAGAGCATGACGGATGCGCGCATCCCCGTCCCGAGATTGGTGGGACAGGCAGTCAGATATCCGAGCTTCGCATCGAATGCGATCTGAAACGCCCGCGCGAGCGCGTCGTCCGTCTTTGAGAGCATTTTATACGCCTCTGCGACCTGCAGCCCCCGCATGAAACACTGTTCTCGAAAAACGTCTTCTTCGTGAATCATCACGGAAATACTCTCGTCACGGTTGATCAATACGGCGCTTCTTTCGCGATTGTCGATGAGAGCCTGGCTGATCAGATGGCGCTCTTTCATTCCTTCGATGGTCAGCTCCGGCATGGACGAGAGAATAAAAAGGTCGAAGGGCTCCAACCGGTTGACGGCGGTCAGGGCGCGCTGTATCACGCTCTTTGCAAACGCCTCGTCCCGGATGTAAAAGCACTCTTCCGTCAAATTGCGCGCCAAGCGGACGCGGGAGGATATTATATTGTAATCCAGCTGATTCGGGCGGTAAACTTCCATCACCTCAATCCTCTGTTCTCCAGTTCTCTGGCGATCTGTTTCAATTCGTCGTCCAGCGCGGCGGCTCTCTTGGGATTTCCGTCCAAAATCGCCTTTTCTTTTTTGCTCAGGAGCGAATCATATTCAAAGATAAGCTCGTAATCGACGCTCGTGATACCCGGATTTTTCCCTACGTGTTCGGTTTTTCCGTGCATTTCCCGAATTACCGCTTTCAGCTCTTTCGCAAAAGCCTGATAGCAAGCCGGACAGCCGACCATTCCCGTATCGTAAAACCCTTTCAGCGTCGTGCCGCAGACCGGGCAGCATTTATTCTCCTTCATCGCTATAACCCGGCCTTGCTTTTCAGCCGCCCGATGCACCGTTCCGCATTGCGGTAAATTGCATCGATATCTTCGCCGATATCGTAATTGCCCCGGTCATACACGATCTTTCCGTTTGCCACCGTCATCAAAACGTTCGCGTTGTCCGCAGAATAGACGATATGCTTTTTCAAATTGTTTTCGGGTCTGAAATTCGGCGCGGAAAGATCCAGCAGAACCATGTCCGCGGGGTTGCCGCGTTCGATCGTACCGCCGGGAAGCCCGAGGGCGCGGTATCCGCTCTCCGTCGCCGCAGCGAAAGCCTGTTCCGCCGAAACCGCCGCCGCATCTTTCATGACGCCTTTTTGCAGACAGGATAACAGATACATTTCCCGAAACATCGAGAGCGCGTTGTTGCTCGCCGCGCCGTCCGTTCCGAGACAGACCTTCATCCCGTTCTGCAGCATGGAATAGACGGGGGCGATTCCGCTCGCCAGTTTCAGATTGCTGGAGGGATTTGAGGCACAGAACACCTCTTTTTCCGCCAACAGGCGCACGTCCTCTTTCTCCAGATACGTGCCGTGAGCGATGACGCCGCCGAAGTCGAAAAAGCCGATTTTACACAGAAACTGAACCGGCGTGAGGTTTCTGCGCACCGTGCACTCGCCCGTCTCTTTCAGCGTTTCGCTGACGTGCGCGGTCGCCGGCGCGCCGTACGTCTGCGCGAGATCCGCCATGCCGTACAGCAGCGCGTCGGACGCGAGATATTCCGAATGTACTCCCAAAAGATAGCGGATGCGCTCGTTTTCCCGAAATTTCAGATAATACTCTTCCGCATGCTTCAGGGCGTCCTCCGTCCCGCCGGACAGATCGGCAGCGCCGCACCACATTCCCATCGCCAGACCGGACTGCTGAACGGCGGAAATGATCGCGTCCTCCCCGTAATACATGTCGGCGATCGCCGTCGTCCCGCCGCGCACATACTCCGCGGCGGCGAGCATCGTGCCCCAATAGACGTCATCCTCAGTGAGATGCTCCTCCAGCGGGAAAATGCGGTCGTGGAGCCATTCCTGCAAGGGCAGATCGTCCGCAAGCCCGCGGAAGAGAACCATGGCGGAATGCGTATGCGCATTCGCAAAACCGGGAATCAGAAGATTTCCGCCGCAGTCGACGACGCGTTCCGCCGCAAACTCCTTCGGCTTGCCGACATAGACGATTTTGCCGTCCGAAACGTGGACTTCCCCCTCTGAGACGGAAGCGCGGGCGGATGTTAAAATTTTAGCGTTGCGGAATAAAAGTTTCATATCCGTACGGATAACTCCCTGATTTTTTCTTCGATCTGTTCTTTCAGATCGTCGCGCCTCAGCGCGAAATCGATATTGGCGCATACATAGCCTGCTTTGTCACCGATATCGTAGCGGACGCCGTCGAAGTCGGTCGCCAGAAGACGGCTTTTCGACGCGAGAATGGAAAGGGCGTCCGTCAGATAAATCTCTCCGTTTAAGACGCGGGATTTTTTAATGTAATCGAATATTTCGTTGGTAAATACGTACCGCCCGATAATCGCATAATCCGACAGTTCCCTGCCAGGCCGCGGCTTCTCTATGATTTTTGTGACGATTTTATGATCCGCCCGCTGGTCGTGGATTCCCAGATTGCCGTACTTCGGCAGATCGGCTTTCGGAACGCGCATCGTCGCGATCACGCTTTTATTGGTTTCACAGCAGATATCGGCCAGTTTTTTGATACAGGGCGTCTCGCCCGCGCCGTGCGCGATCACTTCGTCTCCCAGCAGAAGCGCGAACGGTTCGTTTCCGATCAGGCGCTCCGCGCACAGAACCGCGCCTGCCAAGCCGTTCAGGTCGTTCTGCGTCACGAATCGGATGCGTGCCAGGCGGGAAGGTTCCGCCGCCAGGCGATAAAGTTCTTTTTTCCCTTCCTCTTTCAGTTTGTTTTCCAGCGCGGAATTCTCTTCAAAATACGAGCGTATACTGTCCGTATTTCCGCTCACGACGATCACAATGTCTTTGATCCCCGCTTCGACCGCTTCTTCGACGATGTAATGAATGGACGGCTTGTCGACAATCGGCAGCATGGGCTTCGGAATCGCCTTCGTCACCGGCAGAAACCGGGTTCCCAGCCCTGCCGCCGGAATAATGGCTTTTTCTATTTTCATCGATATTCCCCTCGATATTTCCGCTCGATCTCCCGAATTTTTTCAATGCGCGCAACATGTCTGCCTCCGTCGAAAGAAGCGTGCAGAAATGCGTCCACGATCTCCAGCATCAGCCCTGCCCCGATCACGCGCGCGCCGAAGGCGATCATATTCGCGTCGTTGTGGTTGCGCGTCGCCTTGGCGCTGAACACATCGTGACAGAGCGCGCAGCGTATGCCGTTCACTTTATTGGCGGCGATCGACATGCCGATCCCCGTACCGCAGATCAGGATACCGAAATCGCACTCGCCCAGCGCGACGCATTCCGCCGCCGGCAGTGCGTAATCGGGGTAGTCGACGGACTGCGTGCCGTCCGTCCCGAAATCAACGTATTCGATTTTATTTTTCTCCAGATAATCCGTCAGGACAGGCTTTAAAAGGTAGCCGCCGTGATCGCAAGCAATCGCAACTTTCATAATTCCTCCGTCATTTTTTGCAGCAATACGTTGCAAACGCGTTCCAACGCATGCGAAATATCGATATAGTTTTCCAGAGTCCCGCCGAAAGGATCGGGGATATCGCCGCCTCCAGCGATTTCCGCCGCCGTCCGCACGTTCGGCCAATCGCACAGCAAGTCCCGCTGCCGCTCCGTCATCACGATCACCAGATCGCTCCGCGCCATCATCTTTTCCGTAAGCCTGCGGGAACGGAAGGCGTAATTTACGATGCCCAGCTGTTTCAGCGCGAGAAAGGCATTCGGAGACATTTTTTCCCCTTCTTCTGCCTGAATTCCCGCCGAAGAGACCGCGACGCCCCTGATTCCCGCCCATTTCAGCTTTTGCTTTAAAATCGCTTCCGCCATGGGACTGCGGCAGGTATTGCCGGTGCAGACAAACAAAATACGCTTCATGACCGGCTGCACGCCTTATTCAGGCGGTTGGAAATGCCGTCGTAGATTCCGCCCTTGTCGGGCAGACGAACGGCAATCAGGCAGGTGGCGCACTTTTCTCCCTCTCTCAGCTTTTCATAGAGATGTTCGGCTATTTCCTCCGGCGTGAATCCTAAAATCAGCTTGTTGCCCCTGAGCGATTCCGCCACCGTACCGGCACAGAGAAAATAGGGGGTTCCCCCCTGCGCCGCACAGGCATCGTAATATGCCTGCGCCTGTTTCAGCTCTTGCTCCGAAAAGAGAACCGTCTCGCAGGAAGGCGCATAGTGTTTGTATTTAACGCCGGGAGAACGCACGCGATCTCCCGCAAGATGCTTTGCGACCTCGCAGTCTCCCGCGACGGAAGCGATCATCTCCTGCGTAACGAGACCCGCGCGCAAGATGCGCGGAACATCTCCTGTCACATCCAAAACCGTACTCTCGATACCGCCCGAACAGGGCCCTCCGTCCAAAATCAAGGGAATTTTTCCGTTCAGGTCCTCGTAAACATGGCGACCGGTCGTGGGACTGACGTGTTTGGATACGTTTGCGGAGGGCGCTGCGACCGGGCTGCCGACCGCCCGCAGAAAGCGCTGCGCCCCCTCGTGAGAGGGAATCCGCACGGCAAGCGTATCTCCTCCGCAGGTAGCGACGGAAGACACGACGCCTCTGCTTTCAAAGACCATCGTCAAGGGCCCGGGCGTATAACGCCCGAGCAGATCGAGGACATAGCGATGCCCGATCTTTACCAGCCGCTCCAAATCGTAACCTGGATAAACGTGGGCGATCAGCGGATTATCCGCCGGCCGTCCCTTGACGCGGTAGATCTCCCGCACCGCCTCTTCATTCGTCGCGATCGCCCCCAGCCCGTAAACCGTTTCGGTCGGAAAGGCGACGACGCCGCTCCTGCCGAGTATTTCACGCGCAAGAGACAGGCTCTCTTCCGAAATTTCCCTGATCTCCGTTTTCATTTTATCCCCATATATCGTCGTCCGGCGAAAGCGGCGGCTCCTCCGGGGCGGGAATATCCGCGTCGTCCGGAACGGGAACGTCCTCCAATCCCTGAATCTCATCGCGGTTATAGACGGGCTCCTGCGGCTCGTTTTCCACCAGATTGATGAACTTGGTGCATTCGCCCTTAAAGTAGAGCTTCACGACGCCGGTCGGGCCGTTTCGGTGCTTCGCGATGATGATCTCTGCGACGTTTTTCTGAACTTTTTCTTCCAATATCTCCTTTTCCGTCGCGAAATTGTCCGGCCGGTGAATGAACATGACGATATCGGCATCCTGCTCGATCGCGCCCGACTCACGCAGGTCGGAAAGCTGCGGGCGATGCCCCGTGCGGCTCTCCACCGCGCGCGACAGCTGGGACAGCGCGATGACCGGCACGTTGATCTCCTTCGCCAAAATTTTCAGACTTCTGGAAATCTCGGTGATCTCCACCTGCCGGCTTTCCGCCGAGCGCTTGCTGCCCGATGACATCAGCTGGATATAGTCCACCATGATGAGATCCAGCCCGTACTTGCGCTTGATCCGGCGGCATTTCGAGAGCATCTCGGGAGGCGTGATCAGCGAACTGTCGTCGATAAAAATTCTGGCTTTCTGAAGGGCGTTCTTCGCTTTGCCGATCTTGATCCAGCCGTCTTCCCCCAAATCCCCCTTCAGCGCCTTTTCCATGCTGACTTCGGCGACCGAACAGAGCATTCTCTGCACCAGCTGATCCTTGCCCATTTCCAGTGAGAATACCATGCAGACTTTTCCCGGCAGCTTGGTCGCCACGTTTTCCACGATGTTCATCGCAAATGAAGTTTTGCCGGTCGCCGGGCGCGCCGCGATCAGCACGAGATCGGTCGGATGCAGGCCGTTCGTGAGATAATCCAGCTTTGTAAATCCCGTTCTCATCCCGCGGAACGCGTCTTTATCCTTGTTGATCTGATCGAATTTTCCGAGCACTTCGGGAATCACGTCGTTGATTTCGACGATCGAACTCGTATCCATGGACGTCGAAAGATCGAAAACGGTCTTTTCCGCGAACGCCAAAGCGCTGTCCTGATTCTGACTGGAACGGGCTTCTTCAATGATCGCAGTCGCGCCGCGGATCAGCTTGCGCAGCAGGCCGTCGCGCAATACGATCTCGTAATAATATTTATAGTTCGCCGTAGAAGGCACGATCCGCGTGAGGTCTGTCAGATAGGAAATTCCCCCTACCGCCTCCAGAGCGGTGTTCCGCTCCAGCTGGTCGGTCAGAGTGACGAGATCGACGGCCTTTTTCTGCTCGTAAATCTCGCGCATCGCATTGATTATATGTTTATGCGATTCGGTATAAAAATTGTCCTCCGACAGCGAAGCGAGCAGCTCCAGCTGAATCTCGCCGTCCAGCAGCAGACAGCCGAGAAGAGATTGTTCCGCCTCCAGATTATGCGGCATTTCATTGATATTCTTCGCCATAGCATTTACTCCCGAAGCGGATTACCCGAGCAGCAACCGCCTCAAATCTTCCGCCGTTCCCTCGACGATATTTTTCTTTTGAATCAAAAAAGCAAGCTGCGCGCTGACATAGAGATAGAACGCGTCTTTCCGCTCGACAATGCGAACGAGCTCACCGTATAAAACTTCCTTCGTTTCGGCTTTTTTCCCGATCTTCGTCTCGATTTGGAACCGATCCTCGCCGAAGACATACGTATTGACGATCTCTGCGAACTGACCTGCCGTCAGCTTTTTCACCGTGTTTCTCAGCTTCAGGACGATCGCAACCGACAGCAGCGCGGTCGCCGCCAGCAAAAGCAGAAACAGCGTAAGAGCTGCGGGGAAAAAGATCCCCAAAACGCCCGTCGCGACCGTCAGAACGAAAAAGATCGCCGGCGTGATCCATCTTCGGTTGAGGATCAGCACGGTATACGCGACAAAACTTCCGCAGACCTTTTTATCGTTTTTACAGACTGCACGGACCATTTCAAATCGCTTCGAATTCGGCAAGCGTATCTTTAAATACGTTCATCGCGTTGTCGAACGCCGCCGTCTTTGTCAGATCCACGCCGGCGATCTTTAAGAGATTGACGGGATTATCGCTCGAACCGGAAGATAAAAACGCGAAATAATCCTTAACGGCCGGGGCGCCTTCCTTCAGAATCCGATCGACGATCGCCATTGCCGAAATAATACCCGTGGCATATTTATAGACGTAAAACGCATTGTAGAAATGCGGGATGCGCGCCCATTCGTATGAAATCTCCTCATTGGATACCACGCTTTTCCCGTAATATTTTTTATTGAGTTCCAGATATTCGGAGGAGAGTTTCTCCTTCGTAAGCGGCTCGCCGTTTTCCGCCATTGTATGCGCGATAAACTCAAATTCCGCAAACTGCGTCTGGCGGAACAGCGTCGTGCGGATCATCTCGAGGAAATAGGAGAGCAGATACTTTTTCAGCTTTTTATCCTCCGCTTTTCCGAGAATATGCTTCAGCAGCAGCACTTCGTTGACCGTACTCGCGACTTCCGCGACGAATATCTTGTAATCCGCTTTTGCGTAATGCTGCGCGTGATTGGAAAAATAAGAATGCAGGCTGTGCCCGAGTTCGTGCGCGATGGTAAACACATCGTGCGTGGTCTTCTGATAATTCAAAAGTACATACGGATGCACGTCGTAAACCGCGGTGCTGTACGCCCCGCTGCGCTTGTTATCCGTTTCCATCACGTCGATCCAGCGCTCGTCAAACGCCCGCTGCAAAAGCGCGACGTAATCGTCGCCCAGCGGCTGCAGGCCCTCTTTCACAAGGCGGAACGCGTCTTCGTACTCCAGCTTCAGATCGACGTTTTCCACGACGGGAACGTACATATCGTACATATACATCCTGGATAAGCCCAAGGCGCGCTTTTTCGCCGCGATATAGCGGTGCATCGCGGGAAGCGTCTTGTGGACGGCTTTGATGAGATTCTGATAGACGACGGGCTCGACGTCTTCATTCGAGAGCGCCATATCCAGACAGGAATCGTACTTTCTCGCCCGCGCGATAAAGACGTTTTTCCTGACGTTCCCGGCATAGATCGCGGTAATCGTATTGAGAAGGGAAGCGTATGCGCCGTACATCCCCTCGAACGCCTTTTTCCGGAGCGCCCTGTCGGTTCCGTTCATGACGACGCTGTAAACGCCGTGGGTCAGCTGGATTTTTTCGCCCTCTCTGTTTTTGATGACGGGGAATCTGATATCCGCGTTATTGAGCTTCATGAACGCGTTTTGGAACTGAGAATAAACTTCCCCGCCCATGGCGAGCAGATTTTCTTCCGCAGGCGAGAGAACGTGCTTCTTGCTCTTGATGACCGTCGTCAGAAAATAATCGTAATCCGCAAAATCCGGATCGTCCCGATACGCAATCAGGACGGATTCTTCCAAATGCGTGAGTTCCGGCAGCAGAAAGGACAGGTTCGCATTCAGTTCGACCAATACGCTCTGCGCGCGCATAATCAGCGCGTCCGCAGCCGAGTCCGCCGTATCCGAATCGCGCTTCATCATCGCGTAAACGTAAAGTTTTTCCAGCTTCAGGCTCACGTCGTCCTGCTTTTTCATACAGGAAAGAAAAATTTCTTTTTCCCCCAGTTTTCCCTTGAATTCGCTGAAATCGATTTCTTTTTTCACTTCGGTCAAAAGCGCTTCCCACTCTGCTTCGGAAGAAAAAATATCCGCCAAATTCCACGTATATTGCACTGCAACCTGATCTCTCTTCATGTCTGACCTCGCTTAATTTTTATTGCTGTGTATGGGCGCCGGCATTCTGCCGCCCCGCCCGATAAATTTTTCCGCACTGCCTTTCTGCACGGCGATGATGGGCGCGTGCCCCAGCAGTCCGCCGAATTCAACGGTATCCCCCACCGTCTTATCCGGAACCGGGATGACGCGCACGGCGGTCGTCTTGTTGTTGATGACGCCGATCGCGGCTTCGTCCGCGATGATCGCACTGATCGTCGCGGCAGGGGTATCGCCGGGAATCGCGACCATATCGATGCCGACGCTGCAAACCGCCGTCATCGCCTCCAGTTTATTGAGCGTGAGTTCTCCGGCTTTTACCGCCTGGATCATGCCGATGTCCTCGCTGACGGGGATAAACGCGCCCGAAAGCCCGCCGACGTTGGAACTCGCCATGACGCCGCCCTTTTTCACGGCGTCGTTGAGCATCGCCAGCGCTGCGGTCGTCCCGTGCGCACCGACCCGTTCCAGTCCCATTTCTTCGAGGATATGCGCGACGCTGTCCCCCATAACCGGCGTAGGCGCCAGCGACAGATCGACGATGCCGAATTCCGCGCCCAGACGGGAAGACGCCTCGCGCGCAATCAGCTGTCCGACGCGCGTAATCTTAAACGCCGTTTTCTTGATGATCTCCGCCAATTCGCTGATACTGCAATCCGGCGCGCGTTCAATCGCCCTCTGTACGACCCCGGGCCCCGAAACGCCGACGTTGATGACGGCCTCTCCTTCCCCCACGCCGTGAAAAGCGCCCGCCATAAAGGGGTTATCTTCCACCGCGTTGGCGAACGCGACGAATTTCGCACAGCCGAGCCCGTCCTTCTTTGCGGTTTTCTCCGCCGTTTCCTTTATTATCCGCCCGAGCAGGCGGACTGCGTCCATGTTGATTCCCGACTTGGAAGTTCCCACGTTGACCGAACTGCATACTCTGTCGGTCACGGCGAGCGCTTCCGGAATGCTCTCGATAAAAGAGCGCTCCCGCTCCGTCATTCCCTTATGGACGAGCGCGGAATATCCGCCCAGAAAATCCACGCCCACCGTCTTTGCCGCCTGGTCGAGCGCCCGCGCGAGGACCACTTCTTCCCCCGGAAAATTTGCGGTCAGAAAACTGGCCGGGGTGATCGAAATGCGCTTGTTGACGATCGGAACGCCGTACTCCCGTTCCAGCTCCTCTCCCACCGGCACGATCTTCTCCGCACGGCGGCAGATCAGATCGTAGACGCACTTTGCCGTTTCTTTCGCCGTCTGCCGGATACAGGAAAAGAGGGAGAGCCCCATCGTGATCGTGCGGACGTCGAAATGCTCTTTATCGATCATCTCGATGGTTTCCAGAATTTCGCTTCTGTTCAGCATACTCCGCTCCTAAATTTTATGCATGATATTGAAAATATCCTCGTGCTGAACGCGGATCGCGACGCCGATCTTCTCGCTGAGTTCGCGCATCAGCTGCGAAAGCTCCGCAAGCGCGACCTTACTCGTCCCGAGATCCACGGACATGATCATTGTAAAATTGCCGCTCATGATCGTCTGGCTGATATCCTCGATATTGACGGAAATCTCCGCCAGTAATCCGCTCACTTCCGCAATGATGCCGGGCTTGTCCCGCCCGATAACGGTTATGATGGCTTTCATTCGTATCGTCTCCTCTATTGAATTTCATAGCTCAGCAGGATATTCGCCTGCGTCACAAATCTGACCTTCATCCCCGCGGTTATCGGGGGAAATTCCTTTTCCGCGTCGAACAAAACTTTCCGTTCGAAAAATTCCTGTTTTTTCTCGCTCCATTCCGAAAAAATAAGGCACTTGAAATCGACGCCGTCTTTCACTTCGATATTTTCTTCAAAGCGCAGAAATTCCGCCGTCCACTCCTCTTTCAACCCCACGTCCACATCCTTGAACATGTGATAATAGCGGTTAACGCGCTTGAATTTGATTCCCAGAAAAACAAAAGCGAAAATGACGTAAACGGCCGTCAGCGCGAACGTGCCCCATTTCACCCAGCCGATCTCGGGCGCCTGATAGGGCAGGAAGAGAAAATAGACAAAGAGACCGATCGCGCCCAGCGCGTAGAACCCCGTCACGATATAAAACACCGTCAGCACGTTTTTTCTCTGTTTTTTGCAACGCTCGAAATCTTCTTTTTCAAAAATATCCGTCATACAATAAACTCCTGTCTATGAAAATAATCCTTGCACAAAATTCGCCACCGGCAGAAACGCCTCGGTAAAGAAAGTGACGATACCCTTCACGGAGACCGACCATCCCGGCACGACGCCGACGATCTGATTCCCCGAACAGTACCCGTATGCGCTGCGGCTGTCCATACTGTTTTCCCGGTTGTCGCCCAGATAAAAATACTGACCTTCCGGAACCGAATAGAGATATGCCCGCTCGGTCTCCGACCATTCGCCCGTGACGGTGCTTCCCTCCGTTTTGCCGATCGCATAAGATGACTCGTCCAACAAAACGCCGTTCCGGTACACTTCGCCGCTTTCTGTGATCTTGATCTGATCCCCGCCGACGCCGATCACGCGCTTGATAATGAGCGCGCCCGGCTTTTTGCCCGAGATCACCACGATCTCGCCGCGTTCGGGCCGGATATTGCGAACCGCCAGCAGAATATCCCCGCCCACATAATCGCCGTCTGCCGACATTTCTCCGCCATAAAGCGTGTTGTTCATGGACGGACCGAACACCTGCACCCGCATCAGGATTTTGTTGTTGACGATCGCTATGATCAGAACGACGATCACCAGCGCGCAGCAAAAGAGCAGCCAGCTCATTTCGTTCTCTTTTTTTGCGTTCAGAAGACGTTCTTTCAATGGGACTCCTTTTCTTCTATCCTGCACTTCACCGCTTTTTGAAAGGAAACGCTGTCCAGCATCACGATGCGTCCGCACGTTTCGCAGCGGAGTTTGATATCCGCGCCGATCCGCGTGATCTCCCAGCGATCGCCCCCGCAGGGGTGCTTTTTTCGGGTAATTACGCGGTCGCCGATTTTGTAATCGCTTACAGCCATAAAATGTTATTGACGAGATACTCCCCGTCGATATGCAGAATCAACAGATTCACGAGATTGGGCGTGCGCAGCAGGCGCCCCTCCTCCGTCTTGAATCTGTTGAAAAAAAACTTCAGCGAATGCCAGGTTTCTCCGCCGGGAATCTTTCCGTCCGCATAATAATGCGTTTCTTTTTCCGTATCGGCGCTGCAGACCAGTTCTACGAGGACGGAGCTCTTTTCGCTCGCGTACACATCCATTAAAAGAATGGAATTTTCCGTGAGGAGTTCTTTGATTTCGTTGATTTTATAAGTCTTTAATCCGCCTTCGCCGTACGCTCCCGCAATGTCCATAGGGCCGGTTCTGACACAGACGGCGTTTCCGTTTTGACTTAGAAAGGTATCACCGTACATGATACCCGTCTGATAGTAGGGTATAAACAGATCTTCGGAACATTTATTGTTGTAGATCAACCTGCTGCCGCTGGAAACGGAGTGTTCCGGCTCTACGCTTTTCGCCGCGATCTTGGTCGATGCGGTAAACCCGTTAAGATAGGAAATTTCCGCGAAAAAGAAGAGTTTTTTTATCCCCTTTTCCGGATACAGCCGAAAATAATAGCGGTTTCCCTCGCGGAATTGCAGCGGAACCAGCTCCCAGCAGCGCAAGGCAGGGTTTGTTTCGTTGGAAGCGGTATGTACTTTCACCTTTTCGACGGGGTTTTTGTCGACCGAAACGCATACGAGAACAGAGTCGTCCGCCTGCTCCAAAGTGATGTCCGAAAGACCGAACAGAGGCTCCTGCCCGGGAAAAAGCGCATTCATAAAAAACAATTCCAGATCTTTCAGCGCCTTGTTGTCGAGATAACAGTCGGCGTTTACGGAAAGATACAGCGCGGCGGGAATCTCGGGAGAAATGCGCGCCAGCGTATCCGCTGCGCGGTCGCAGTCACAGAGCGCGTGATTGGTGGAGGTCATCATTAACACGGGGCACTTAACATACTGCGCGTAAGCCTGCACGTCGATCGCGGCGAGATATCTGTAATTACCCTCGTCGAAATCGGGATCCGGATGTTCGCCGAATCTGAAAAACTTAGCGTAGGCGCGCCAGCCGACGCTGAACGCCGTGGCCGCGCAGTCTACTTCCCCTTCCATCGCGGAAAGATACCACGCGATATCTCCGCCGACCCCGGAGCCGTAGACGCCCACCCGCTTTCCGGGATTCTTTTCTTTCAAAAAACGAACGCCGTAGCGCGCAGTGCAGCCCCATTCGTAATAGGGCGTATCCGACGCATCTCCTTCCAGAGTCGGCTCAAAGGACTTTGCGTCGCCCGCCCCGTCGGGATAATGCGTCCCTTCCGGCAAAGCGGAACCGGCGTATTCTATCGACAAGACGCCGAATCCCTCTTTTGCGAACTTCTCCATCAGCGCTTTGTCTTCCTTTTTTCCGAGATCCGGCAAAAACAACAGAGAAGCGCTGACAGCGCCGTCTTCCCGACAGGCATAAACGCCCGCAACCGAAACTCTTTCGCCTGAGATCTCCCGCCCTGAAAAGCGCACTTTTTCCCATACGATTCCGTCGCAGGACATGCGATCCGCAGCAACCGCTTCCGGCGGCAGGACTGCATCCGAATTTTTCCATAGCGTCACGGGCGTCAAGATTGCATTCGACATGTTTTCTCCTAAATCGAGAGCGAGACGACCGAGCCCCGCTCTTCCGTCGCTCCCTGTACGAGTATTTTTGCGTTGATTCGGTGTTTCAATTCCGCTACGTGCGAAATCAACCCGATGGAAAAGTGCGTATTCTTCAGCTTTTCCAGACTGTCCATCACGGTATCGACCAAAGTTTCGTCGAGCGCGCCGAATCCCTCGTCCAGAAAGAAGAATTCGATCGGCGTGTTCGATTTTTCACAGATAGCGCCGGACAGCGCCACCGCGAGGGACAGAGAAACCAAAAAAACTTCTCCACCCGAAAGGGTATTGACGCTGCGTTTCATCCCGCCGTTCAGATTATCCGAAATAAAAAATTCTCTTTCGTAATCCAGCGAATAGCGGCCGAGCGTGAGTTCGGAAAGGGTGAAAGAAGCTGAATGCGCGATTTCTGACAGGTATTCGTCGGCGACAAACTCCATCAGAGACTGCTTTTTTACGAGGGAGGAAAGCTGATCGACCAAGGCGAATCGGCGCTGCTTTTCCGCCTTTCTCTTCTCGATCTCGCGCTTTTTCTCCAGCATTTTCAAATAGTCTTCCAGCTTGACGCGCTGCGCCGCAATCGTACCGTCGTCGCTCCGCAGCATTCCGTCCAATTCCGCCAGGCGCGCGCGGCGGGCGTTCAATGCGGCAACGTCCACCGACGCCCCGCCCAGCTGCTCCTCGGCATGTGCCCTTGTTTCCTGCCAATACAGGAGGCGCTGCTGAAACTGGTCGTTTTCTCTCTGATAAACGGCGACCTGTTCTTCGGACAAAAATGCCTCGCGCGCCTGTGTGATAGATATTATACCACACTTTTCCATGTTTTGTTTCATGATTTTCTGATTTTCTTGGATGATTTTTTTCAAATACGCGATTTTTTCCTCCAAAGCCGCACGTTCTGCGGCCGCCGTTGTAAGAACCCCCCGCGTTTCATCCAAAATCTTATCCCAACGCTCTTTTTTTTCGGCCAGTCGATTTTTTTCCAGCGAAAGCGCGTCGAAGATTTCCTTCACGCCCTTTCCGCCGGTAAAGGCGTTTATTTTCCCGCGCTCTTCCCTTGTTTCCTCCGCTGTACGCTCCAGCTCATCCCTCCAATCCGAAAGACGCTCTGCGCGGTTTTCCGCTTCTTTGCGCTTCACGGCGCGCGCGCTTTCCAGCGCCGAGCGCTCTTTTTCTGCGGCAGAACGCTCGCTTTCCCTCTTTTTATGCGTCTCAAGCGCCTCGTAGAGAGCGCGTTTCAGCTCGTCGGCGTCTTCCTTTGCGAGATTCAGTTCGTTTAATCTCTCTTCGATGAGCGCAAGCTCCTTCTTAAAATCGAGAGAAACTGCCGTTTGCAGCGGAGAGGTACCGTATGCGGGCAGCGCCTTCAGCCAGTCGGAAAAATAATTTTTCCAATCCGCAAGCTCTCTCGACAAAATGATTTTTTCAACCGAGCGCTCAAACATGGAAAACACGTCGCCCTGCGCCAACCCTGCGATTTTCTCCTCCAGATCCGCCAGCAGCACCTCCAGCCTGCCGACATCGGCGTTCAGGGAGGAGATTTCCCGCTCGGCGTCAGCCGCTTTTTTTTGCAGCGCTTCTATTTTTTTCTCGCGTTCTTTCAGGTCGGATTCTTTCGCAAAATACGCCCCCGCCAGCGCGAGCTTTTCCGTCAGAGCGTCCGTCGTTTCTTGATAACGAATGTACGCCTCATCGTTCATTATGTCTGACAGAATTTTATTTGATTTTTCCTTTAATTTCTCATTTTTTTCAAGATTTATCAGGACAGCGGACAATTCCTCTTTTGCCTCTTCCGCCGCGTTTAAGTAGGCAATCACCTGCCCAGCGCCCTCTGCACGGGCGATTTTCTCGCGGCGGGCCTCGACTTTGGGAAGCGCGTTTTCAAATTCGATCAGCTTTGCCTTTGCCTCAGCCAGTTCAGCCAGAATCCGTTCCGTTCTTTCTTCGCGGTCGATATCCCTTTTCAGCGAAACATACTCCTCTTCGCGCTTTGCGCGCTCCTCTTCCCGGCGCATCAGCTCCGCTTCCATTCTGCGGTAATCCTCCCGCCTGTAATCCTCGTAAAAGCGATATTCCGCATCGATCTGATCGATTTCTCCCTTTAATTTCCCCCAGCGCTGCTGAACCTTATCCTGCAGCTGAAAGCCGTAACGGTCGAGGGAAAACAGCCGCCCGACGATATCCAGGCGGTCGCGCCTCGGAGACTTGACAAAGCGATCGAATTCTCCCTGCGGCAGGACGATGCACTTTTTGAAATCCTCATAACTGAGTCCGATGATGGCGTTCAGCCGCTCGGAAACGCGGTTCATCCCCTCTTCCACCGCGCATTTAGCACCGTTTTCTTCGCGGTATAGAACCGCCGAAGCGACTTTTGCCTCGCGGTTTTCTTTCAAGGGAAATTCCCTGACCACTTCATACAGGACGTTTTTCCCCTCTTCCCGCGTTTCAAATTGAAACACGACTCTTCCTTTCCATTTTTTTACGTTGACGAAATCGCCCTTCTGCCCCTTTTCCGAGCGCCCGTACAGCGCGAGCATGATGCAGTCTAATATCGTGCTCTTTCCGCTCCCCGTATTGCCGAAAATCCCGAACAGGCCGGCTTTTATCAGAGGTCTGAAATCAATTACCTGGCGGTCCGAAAAGCTGTTGATCCCTTCTATTTCCAGTCTGATCGGCTTCATTGGTTCAATTCCTCCATGATTTCGAGATAGAGCGAGAGCAGTTCCTCTTCCGGCTCCTTGCCGTATTTTGTCTTATAGTATTCGACGAACATCTCCCGGTCGGACAGATTTTTCCGCGACAATTCACGCGCGGACCGATCCTCCGTCAGTTCGAGATTCAGCTTCAGCAGATTGGGAAACAGCGTGCGCAGGTGCTTGTTCTCAGAAAAAGCAAGCGGGCGGCTCAACGTCAGCGTCAGTTCAACATAGTAATCCCGCGCTTTTTCCAGCTGCGCTTCCGCGTCTGCCAGATCACAGGCGGAAATCCGTTTCAGCCGGACGCCGCTCTGCAGAGGAATCTCCCTCAGATTTTCGATTTTTCCCCCCGAAAGGTCAAAGACAACGACCGCCTTTTCCACCGAACACTCGTCGAACGAATATTGCAGGATCGCCCCCGAATAGCGGATCGTCCCCGTTTTATTCATCACCTGTTTTTTGTGAAGATGCCCAAGGGCAATATAAGCGCAGTCGGGCATGATACTTCTGGATACGGCGCGCGCGCCGCCCAGGTCAATCTCACGCTCGCTGTCCGACACCTCGCCGCCGACCGTAAAAAAATGCCCGACCATTACGACGGGAAGCCGCTCCGCATTATATGCGACGCCCGCATGCAGCCAACGCTTCATTTTATCCGAAAACGTTTCGCCCTCTACGGCGTTTTCCTTATAGCGGTTCTCCGTCGGATACGGGATCAACGACAAAAACGCCCGTTCTTTGTCCTTGCTTTCACACGTCAGCCATCCGGCTCCCGCGGAGAGAACGCGTGCGTTTTCCGTCGCAATCCCGGCGCGGATTTCCGCGTTGATATTTCCGGCCAGGACGATCCCCAGCTTTTCCGCCAGAGGAACAGCCGCGCAAAGGCGCATCGCGTCGTCGTGATTCCCGCTGATGACGACGACCAGCCTCTTACGCGCGGACAATTTCATGACGGTATCGTAAAAGAGATCTTCCGCTTCCGCACTCGGCAGATACGTGTCGAACACGTCCCCTGCGACCAGAACGACATCCACGTTTTCCCGCTCGGCGACGGATACGATTTCATCCAGCACGGCGCGCTGCTCTTCCAGCCGGTCTCTCCCTTCCAGTTTTTTCCCGATATGCCAATCGGAAGTATGTAAAAATCTCATTTGCCCTCACAGCGGTAAATACCACAATATTTTGTGTCCGCGAAAAAAAGAAATAAAATATCTTGATTTTTTTCCATAAATATTATAATATGATTAAAGAAATAAATCAAGTATTCGGACCAGGGAGATAGCATACATGGCATTTTGCTCTTTCGCAAAAGAATATTCCGGCGCCGCCACAACGGATATCGAGAATATTTTTATCTACGAATATTTGCCGGACGCTTCCGGAGAAGCCGTCAAAGTGTATTTATACGGCTTGTTTTTGTGCCAGAATTCGGAGTTTGACATGAATCTGCCGAAATTCGCCGAAAACGTAAAACTGCCGGAAGAAACGGTCGTGCAGTGTTTCCGGTATTGGGAAGAATTCGGCGCCGTTTTGATCGCGGAAGAGGAGCCTTTTCACGTTCAGTTTCTGCCTTTACGGAAAGCAGTCGGCAGCAAACCGAGAAAGATCAAGCCGGAAAAATACGCGAAATTTACCGCGGCGCTGCAACCCCTTCTCGCCGGTCGCATGATCGGCACGAGCGAATATTCGGAGTATTTCAACGTGATGGAGACGTACAATCTAAAGCCGGAAGCGCTCCTCATGATCGTGAAATACTGCGCCGACCGTAAGGGCAACGATATCGGATACCGATATATTCTGAGCGTCGCCAGGGATTTCGGCAAACGAGGCATCAATACGGAGGAAAAAGTGGAAAAGGAACTTTCCGCCTATGTCCTGCGCACCGCCGAACTGGAAAAGCTCCTCCGCGCGCTGAACGCCAAACGGCAGCCCGAGCCGGAAGATCTGAACTACCTGAACAAGTGGACGAAGGAACTCGGATTCGATTACGACACCATATTGTACGCCGCCGGAAAAGTCAAAAAAAGCAGCATCGCCAAGCTGGATGAATTCATCGCCGAACTGTACGCGCACAAGCGTTTTTCCAAGCGCGAGATTCAGGATTATCTCGACAACAAGCGTTCTATTTACGAACTCGCGGTAAAAATCAACAAAGCGCTTTCCGTTTACTATGAAGTGCTGGATACGGTTGTGGACAACTATACCTCCCGCTGGCTGAACAGCGGCTATCGGGAAGACGCCCTGCTGCTGATTGCCAATTACTGCTTCAAACACAACAGGAACACGCTGGAAGAAATGGATACCGTCGTGAATGCGCTCTGCCGGGAAGGATTGATCTCCCTGGAAAGCATAGCGGAATATTTCAGGCAGTCCGCAATCGACGACAGGCTGATCCGCAACATCCTCGAGACCGTGGGGATCGGCAGAAATCCCAACAGCTGGGACAGAAAGAACCTGAAACTCTGGAAGAGCTGGAATTTCACCGACGAAATGATTTTGGAGGCAGCCAAGGCGGCATCCGGAAAGGCAAGCCCTATCGCCTACATCAACGCAATTCTGGGGAACTGGAAAAACGCCAACGTCTTTTCCCCCGACCAGATTGCGGCATCCGCGCCGAAAAACGGTAAAACGCAGCATTTTGCCAACGAACACAAATATTCCAAGGAGGAACTGGACGCAATCATCGACGACGTTGCGACCCTTGAATTTTAATCATGGCATCCCTTTCCCACATCGTGGAACAACAACTGCAGGCGAGCCGGGAACAGGCGGAATACCGCGCAGAGCGAAATCTGAACAGAGCTTTGGAGGACGGATCGTTCCGGCAGGCATACCGGGAACTGAAGGAATTGGAAGTACGGCTGGCCGTCGGCGGCATCGATGCAAAAGAAACGCCGCCTCTGCAGAAAAGAAAGATACAGCTGAAAGGCATTTTGGCAGAACGCCTGAAGAAGCTCGGCATGAACGAACAGGATCTCGTGCCGCAGTATGCCTGCAAAAAATGCGGCGATACGGGCATTTCGGGAACGCATTTCTGCACCTGTTACAGAGAAAAACTCGCCGCGCTGTCAGCTTCCCCCATCGGCATTCCGATCGGTCTTTGTCCGACTTTCCGGGACGACACCGCGGCCAAACCGCAGGCGCTCGAAACCCTCTATCGGAAGATGAGAGAATTCTGCGATAAATTTCCCTCGACTGCGATTCGAAATCTGCTTTTTACCGGATCCACCGGGGGCGGAAAGACCTTTCTCGCCAGCATCGTCGCAAGAGAAATTTCCGAAAAAAAATATTCGTCCGTCGTCGTCACGGCATTCGCTTTAAATCGGCTTTTCGTTCGTTATCACACGGAGCCGGGCGAAAAGCCGGATCTCTCCCCGCTGACCGACTGCGATCTGCTGGTAATCGACGACCTCGGCACGGAACAGATCTATAAAAACGTGACGCTTGAATACCTGTTATCCACGATATCAGAGCGTATTCTGGCGCAGAAACACACGATCATCACTACAAACCTCACGCCGGAAGAGCTGCTCGACCGCTACGGAGACCGCCTGTACAGCCGGCTGATGGACAAAAGGATCGGAAGAGCGATCAAATTCCCCGATACGGACTTCCGCCTGATCAAAGAATAAACGGCAGCCGCGCCGAACGGGGCGCAGATTACAAAAAATAACCGCCGCTGCGATTTGCAGCGGCGGTTTCCAATATAACCTAAGAGGGAGGCTATAACGGACTGTGAGCGATTCAGCGATAAAGCGGGCCGTATTGCGCGCACGCTCTGTAATCGGCGCCCTCTTTATCCCGCGTGCCGAACGCAGACCATGCGTGCGGGCGGTAAATATCCTTGTCTTCCAGATTGTGGAAGGAAACGGGCATTCTCAGCATGGAGGCGAGCGTCACGAGATCCTTTCCGACGTGTCCGTACACGAACGCGCCGTGATTCGCGCCCCAGTTCGCCATCACGTTATATACGCTGCTCCCTGCCTCTGCGGTTGCAGTCAGCCGGGGAACAAACCATGTCGACGGCCACGTTCTGTCCGTACGATATAAAAGTGCGTGATCTACTTCCGCAGGCAGGGTCACCGTCCAGCCTTCCGAAATCTGCAGGGTGTAGCCGATCCCGTCCACCATGTTGACGCGTGCGAGCGTCACGGGCATTTCGTGTTGCGTCGAGAAGGAAGAAGAGAAGCCGCCGCCGCGGAAATAGCCGCGGTTTGCGGGAGAAAATTCAGTGTTATCGAGCATTGCGTCGATGTCCTTCTGTTCTACTTCCCACCAGCGCTTCATGCAGTAGTTGCCGTCCACATCCACGCTCACACCCGTGCCGTCCAAGGCCGCCGCGCCCGAATTGATCAGGTGCATAAATCCGTTCGCCGCCTTTCCTTCCGGTTTCCAGCCGGTCACTCTCTCGACCGCTTCCGGACTCCAATAGGTTCTGACGTCTGCAAAGACGCTCGAACGCCCGGTCAGCAGATGCAGAAAGAGCATCGCGATCCCGTTGCAGTTGTCGTTTTCAGTCGCCAGTACGGTTGGCTGTTTCTTGCCGTTCCAGTCGAAAGTAGAGTTGAGAATGGCCTCCGTAAAGTCTCCGTTCGGGAGATAATCCGTCCACATTCTCTGCCCCTGGAAACCGCCGAAAATCGCATTTCTTCCCAACGCCTCTTCGTTGCAGGTCACGTGATCCAGCATGCGCTCGGAGTCCATTTTCTGCGAAGCGAGTTTGGGATTCCCCAGCATGATATCCCTTACGATCAGCGTCATTTTTACGACGAATTCCCACTGCTCGTCCAGCTCTTTTCTCGTAAAGTCTTTCTGCTCGAATGCGGTTCCGTTCCAGTCCTTGCCCTCTTTTACCTTTTCCTTGACGAATTTCAGCGCCTTTTCATACTCCGCATGGTCGTAAATCGCAAAGTCGATACGCCGTTTGATCTCCGTCATATCCACCCACTCGGTGCGGATTCCCAAAAATTTCTGCATGAGATTGGCGTCGGCAAAACTTCCGCCGATTCCCATCGCCACGCTTCCGATCCCCACGTAGGCTTTATCTCTCATCTGCCCGACGGCCACCGCGCAGCGGGCGAAACGCAGGATCTTTTCTTCCACGTCCGGCGTGATGCCGCTCATGTTCATATCCTGCACATCTTTGCCGTAAATCGCAAATGCGGGCAGCCCTCTCTGGGCATGCGCAGCCATAACGGCGGCGAGATAGACCGCCCCCGGGCGCTCCGTGCCGTTAAAGCCCCAGACCGCTTTTACCGTCAGCGGATCCAGATCCATGGTTTCGCTCCCGTAACACCAGCACGGCGTTACGGACAGCGTCGCGACGACGTTCTGTTCCCTGAAGTATTCCGCGCAGCGCGCAGCTTCCGCGCCGCCGCCGATCGTGCAAGGGGAAATTACGACTTCGCACGGCGAGCCGTCCGCGTAAAACACGTTTTTCTCAATCAGCTCTTTCGCGGCATTCGCCATTCCCATTGTCTGTGCTTCCAAGCCTTCCCGAATGCCGCCCCATCTGCCGTCGATGGTCGGCCGAATTCCGATTCTCGCTTTCATTTATCTGATCACTCCTTTTTTCAAAATTATATTCGCGTAAATCTGCTCCTCACCGGATGCGATTACTGCAAACGCTTCCTTAGCACGTTCGTAAAAAGCGAAACGCTCCATATATCCGATCCGCGCATTCGGCTCTTTTTCTGCCGCCACGCGCCTGTAATCTTCCCAAATCACGGGGACAACGGCGTCCCCCTTTACCACTTCCATCAAGATAAAATTTTCCGCCGCGTACGTATCCAACGGCATAACGCTCAGGATTGCGGACAGCAGTTCCGCGCCGCCGATCCCGTCCGCGCGGACGACGCGCCTGCCGTACTGTACGGCGGGAAAATTCGCATCCCCTATCACGATTTCGTCTCCGTGTCCCATTTCCGCCAAAATCTTAATCAGCTCGGGCGACAAGAGTTTCGGTATCCCCTTTAACATAATTTCCCCTCAATTATAAAGCTATCCGCGCGGAATACCGCGCATTGATTGTTTGCGGCGGCGAGACCTGCCGCCGCAAATTCAATGAACCCGTTTCCTTAACCCTTATAGAAGATATTTTCTTCTTCCAGCTGATCGATGTTTTCGGACGTGTACCATCTTCCGCCGATACCGACGTCGGAGACCGTTTCACCCGCCAGTTTCTTCGCGGCAAGCTCTACCGCCTTGTAACCGATATTGTAGGAATCCTGCGCGACAGAACCGACGAGAAGCCCGTACGTTTTACCGGCGTCCTTAATCCAGTCATACTGATTGGTACCGCAGTCAAACCCGCAGAACAGAATGTTTTTATAAGTATCCGCATTGTCCGAAACTTCCGGATAAACTTCATTGACGACGCCTTCATTGGTCATGAAAATCGCAGAGACGCCTTCGTTGTTCAGCGCCTGAAGGGCAGCCTTATACTCACCTGTGTTATTCGTCTTTGCCTGAAGGTGGATTTCAATCGTGAACCCGTCCGCCTGCGCAAGAGCCTCGATCTTCTCGATAAAGCCGTTCGCTCTGTCGAGCCCGGTGGCAGTCGCGTCGTGCCGGATTACGCCGACATGATACGTCGTTCCCGCAGTCAGCTTATTGTTATCCTTTAAATATTTATAAAAATTTTCCGCTACAACCGCCGCGGCAGCCTTGTTATCCGTCGCGACGCTGCCGACTGTGGGATCTTTCCCCTCGGTGATATCCGCGCCGTCCGAATACAGACCGCTGTCAAATTCCACAACAGGGATTCCCTTTTCAAACGCAGTGACCAATTCGTCGGTGAAACCGAGCCCGATCGTCGCGAGCACCATTGCCTTTGTGCTCGCGTTCCCCAGAGCCGCCTGCACCATTTCGCGCTGGGTACCGACGTACTCTTCGCTTTCGCCTACAGGCCCCTTAAACGTGACGTTATAGCCGTATTCCTCCCCCGCCGCCATAGCGCCTGACTTGACCGCCTGCCAAAACGCATGCGTTTCTCCCTTTGCAATGACCGCAATGGTATCTTTACCGCCACCCCGCTGACAGGCTGCTCCCGCAAAAGCAATGACCCCGCACATCAGAACCGCCAGTACCATTACCAGCTTTTTGCCAAACCGTTTCATAAATTTCCTCCTGTTTTTTTAATTTAAATCGCAAGACTGCGCTTTAACCGTTCTTTTTGCGGCGCTCCGCATGTTCGGCACGCCTGGCTTTCGCTTTGTAGGCCTTCTCTTCCCGCCTGATACGGGTATCTTCTTTTTTCAGCCCGGGCAGCTGTTCTTTCCGCTGTTTTTTCAGCGCGAGGATCTCCGCATTGATTTCCGCTATGCGATCCTGCGCCTCCTTCGCCACGCTCTCTTTCGTCTCCAAAATCGCAGCAGCGGCTTCGCTCCCCTCTTTTTTCGCGCGCTCTATGATTTCTCTCGCGGCTCCCTTATCGGCTTCTCCCGACTTTTTCAAAGCTGCCGCTTCCGCTCTTCCCTCTTTGACGGCCGCCCTTTTGGCGCGTCCGGCGCGGATGGAGACGTCGCCCGCACGGGATCGCTGAACATCTCTTTCAACGCGCAGCGCTTCGACTTCCTCCGCCGTCGTTCTCCTGAGCTTCTTTGCCCCGCGCTCGATTTTCACGCGGTTCATGGATTTCTTTTTGAATACGTCCAACAAAACTGCGCCGACGACGATCAGACCGGTCACCGCATAAGTTATGAACGTCGCGGTGAGCGTACTGTCAAACTGAATCAACGTAAAGTTGAGTCCCTGCCGGATTACCACGAGGATGATCGAGCCGAAAATGGTACCTATGATCGACGCAAAGCCGCCCGTCGTGCTGGTCCCGCCGATGTATACGCCGGCGATCGCATCCAGCTCCATCCCGTTCCCGCTCGCAAGCGTCAGAGAAGGATTGGACGCCGTCCAGAAAAGCGCCGCCATGCCGGCGAACAGACCGCCGATCGCATACGCAATGACTTTATATTTATCGACGTTGATTCCTGAAAGGCGCGTGGCTTCCTCATTGCTTCCGATCGCCAGGATATACCGGCCGACCTTTGTCTTGTACATTACGACCATGCAGATGATTGTCAGAACAATGACCCAGACGAGGCCGATGGGAAAGCCGTTCAGATTCGTAAAGATCTGCTGGAACCAGCTGGACGCCGGGTACTTGATCGCAGAAGAGCGACCGGTGATGCTCTCCGCGATTATCGCGGAAATCCCGCGGGAAAACAGCATGGTACCCAGCGTTGCGATAAACGGCGGAAGTTTGCACTTCGCCACCAGAAAGCCGTTGATCAGCCCGAACACCAGCCCGAAGATCAGCATCAGCGGAATGGTCAGCCAAAGCAGATCGTTGACGGTAGTCGACGTTTCGCAGATCGCCCCCGCCATAACGGCGGACGCGATGCAGGAAGTACCGATGGAAAGATCGATCCCGCCCGTCGCAATGACGAACGTAACGCCCAGCCCGAGGATCGCGTACGGAACGAACGACTTTGTCATCGTCAGCAAGTTGCTGGAACCGGCAAAGCTGCTGTTGATCAGCGTGAAGATCAGAAACAATATGAGCGTCGCGCCGATGATGATCATGTTCTGCATTCCGTGCACTTTGACGTAATTGACCGTCTTTACGCCGAACTGGCGGCTGCGGCCGCGCAGATTCAGCGTCACTTCATATTGGTTTGCCACTTGTTTCATTTTAGTTTTCCTCCCTCTTTGTCGCAAGTTGCATGATATTTTCCTGATTCGCTTCGGAAATATCCAGTTCGCCCGTTTTCCGCCCCTCGCACATCACCAGAACGCGGTCGCTCATGCGGAGGATTTCCACCAGTTCGGAAGAAATCATAATGATGGATTTGCCCTGTTTCGCCAAATCGTTCATCAGCTTGTAGATTTCGCTCTTCGCCCCCACGTCGATTCCCCTCGTGGGTTCGTCGAAGATAAGAATATCGCTGTTTTTGATCAGCCACCTGGCGATGATCACCTTCTGCTGATTGCCGCCCGAAAGGTTTTTAAGCGCCTGTTCCATGGAAGGCGTTTTCGTGCGGAGTTTTTCATTTTCCGCCTGCGCCTCCTCTTTCAGAAGCCGATCGTTGATGAGCCCGAATCTGGTATAGCGCTCCATGGAAGAAATCGCCGTATTCTCCGCAACGGATTTAATGAGCATCAGTCCGTAACGTTTTCTGTCCTCGGAAAGATAGCCGATTCCGTGCTTTACCGCGTCTTCAGGAGATTTGATAAATACCTGTTTTCCGTTTACATAAATTTCGCCGCTGTCGTAGGGATCCGCCCCGAAGATCGCCCGGGCGACCTCCGTCCTTCCCGCGCCCATCAGCCCGGAAAACCCGAGAATTTCTCCCCTTCTCAGCTGAAAACTGACATTTCTGACCGTCTTTCCGCTGGTGAGGTTTCTGACTTCCAGAACGACCGGCGCATCCTTCGGAACTTCGCTCTTGGTCTTGGGATCCTCATAGACCACGCGGCCGATCATCATGCTGATGATGTCGTCTTTCGTGACGTCCGCCGTGTTTACCGTATCCACATATTCGCCGTCCCGCATGACGGTTATGCGGTCGGAAATCCGGTTGATCTCATCCATACGGTGGGAAATGTAGATCATCCCGATTCCCTTTGCCTTCAGATCGGTCATGATCGTGAAAAGCTCTTCGATTTCCGACTGCGTCAGCGCGGCGGTCGGCTCGTCCAGAACCAAAATCTTGCAGTCCCTGGAAATCGCCTTTGCAATTTCCACCATCTGCTGTTTTCCGACCGTCAGTTTTCCCAGCTGAAGGTTGGGATCGATGTTGATGCCGATATGGCGGAAGAGCTTTTCCGTCTCTTTGACCATATCGCCGTCCCTGATGATGAATCCGCCGGCCATCGCTTCCCTTCCGATAAAGATGTTCTGCGCCACCGTCAGATCGTTCATCATGTTGAGTTCTTGGTGAATCATGCTGATCCCCAGATTCTGGGATTCGCCGATGTTTTTCACCGCATAGGGCTTTCCCTCGTACGTGATTTCCCCCGCATCCGGCTGGTGTATCCCAGTAAGCACCTTCATCAGCGTCGATTTGCCCGCGCCGTTTTCGCCGACCAGCGCGTGCACCTCGCCGTAACGAAGGTCAAAATGAACGCCTTTCAGCGCATGCACGCCGGAAAAGCGTTTATCGATGCCGTTCATCTCCAGCAATAAGTTCATAAGCGTTCCCCCTCTTCGGATCCTTGCAATTTTATTCTAATCCGGCCGGTCAGATTTTTCAATAGCTCTGATTGCTGAAAAAAAATCACAAAAATTGACATATATTTTCAAAAAAAGAATTGAAAAAAACAGCAAAATACGCTATAATACTGATAAGGTATATTGGTCCGTGCCAATATCCGCACGAAGGGCGCGCCCTTCGTGCCTCTTATCTAGATAAGAGGCAAAATACATGAGAGGGAGGAAACATGAAAGGACTTCACCGTTCGGACACAAGCGTCCGACAGCATTTCGCACTGACGAAAAGCAACGCAGTTAAATTCAATACCAAGCTCTTGTACGCGGGTAAACTGCAGCGGTCAAAACACTGGAAAGAAGTGCTGCACTCGCATGAATTCTGCGAAATCATCTACATACTTTCCGGGATGGGAAAAGTGCAGATCGGAGAGACCGTCTATTCCATCAAAAAGGGAGACCTCCTGGTCTATCACCCGAATGTCCCCCACATGGAATACACCGAGGGAAAAACGCCCCTCGAAATGGAATTTTTCGGTATCACCGGCCTGGAGCTGAATCAGCTTGCGCCCGATCATCTGCTGCCGGGAAATTTCTGCCCCGTCATTCACACCGGGGACAGCTCGAAAAAATTTGAACTTTATTTTCAGTCTCTGGTCGACGAAACGGAGAGCGTACTCGCATACAGCGAGGTCATCTCCGGATACTGGGCGAAGCTCATTCTGACGAGTATCCTGCGGCTCATCAACGTGTCCGAACGGACGCTCGTAAAAAACATGACTTTTTCTCGCATCCACAATTATCTGACCGAAAATTTTGCAAAAATAGAATCCATCGAATACGTCTGCAACGAGCTGTACGTCAGCAAATATTACCTCTCTCACGTATTTAAAAAATACACGGGGATTTCTCCGATGCAGTATGTCGCGCAATGCCGGATTTCCCACGCGAAGAAGCTGCTGGAAGAGACCGATCTTTCCGCAAGAGAGATTTCCGAACGCTGCGGATACGAGGACTGCACGGTCTTTTTCAAGACCTTCCGACGGCTGGAAGGCATGACTCCCATCGGCTATCGGAACGATATCCGCAGAACGGAACATCAGGACAAAGCCATTCTTTCGGAAGCGGCGTGCACGCAGGCAAACAACGCCATCTGAAGCGAAAATTAAAAGAGCGGGAAAAAATCCGCTCTTTTTAATCCGATGATCTCAGAGAACAATTTTCAGTAAATCGGAAAATTGCTCCAGACGGTAATTCGTCTTGGGATATCCGGAGGCTTCTCCCAGCCCTGCGGTACGGAAGCCGCCCGCGACGCCTGCCTCAATGCCCGCTTCGGCATCCTCCACGATCAGACAGTCCGCCGGCTGTAACCCGAGATATTCGGCAGCTTTCAAAAACACTTCCGGATCGGGCTTTGAGCGGGTCACGTTGTTTCCGTCCGAAACCGCGTCAAAATACCTTTTCAGATCCGTCTTTTCCAAAATCAGCGGCGTGTTTTTGCTGGAAGAGCCGACCGCAAGCAAAACGCCCGCTTCTCTCAGCCTGACAAGCGTGTCGCGCACGGATGCGGAAACGTCCGCCGGCGCCATATCTTTCAGCAGCGCGCGGTAAGTTTCATTTTTCTCGGCGGCAAAGCGCTCCTTCTCTTCCTGCGAATACACCCTTTCACTGCCTTCCAGAATAATCTCCAGACTCGCCGCTCTGGAAACGCCGCGCAGGCGGTCGTTGATCTTTTCATCAAAATAAATGCCCAGGCGATCTGCAAGCGCCTTCCATGCGCGATAGTGATAGCGGTCGGTAAAACACAGCACCCCGTCGAGATCGAAAATAACGCCCTTGAAATTCATGATCAGATCCTCCGTTTTGTATTTATGTCCGTTTGTTTCAGTCCTTTTTCTCTTCCTGCGGCGCGTTGAGCAGCGCAACGCCCATTACGTCTTCTACCGCAAGGGAAAAACAAAGCCCCTGCCCGACGGTATTCAAACCCGCCGCATGGATGATGGCAGACATGATTTCAGCTTTCAATGCCTTTTCCGCAAGAATCAGAATCATTTCTTTTTCCGGCTGAATGGGGATGCCAAAGAGTTTTTCCGCTTCGTGCGCGCCGGCGCCGCGGGCGTTGATGATCGTGCCTCCGCGCGCACCGACCTGCCGCGCCGCATCCATGACGACGTCATTGAAGCCCCTATTTACAATTGTGACAATCAATTCGTAATCCATTATTTTCTCCTTTCGGTCATACCCGATAAAATTTGCAGGGTGGCGGGGCCGCCGACGCTGACGACGGGAATTGTAAACGCGATTCCCCGCCCAGGACGGTCAAATCTGAAATCCTTCCGCAGACACCCGTAAATCCCCTCGATGCTGTCTTCCATAACGGTACATAGAATCAGTACTTTTTCCGACTCGCCGATGCCCAGAACTTCCAGCAGATCGGACTTCGCCGTACCGTGCGCGTAAATCGCCTGAATAAAATTAGCGCCGATATCCTTGATTTTTTCAATCAACTTTTTCGCGCAGTCCCGCTCGGATATGATCATCAGCGCTTTTAATCTGTTGCTCATTTTCTCCTCCTCGCCGATTTTTTATTTTTTCTGCCCTTGCGGACAGATTCTTCCGGCAATTCGGGAGACCAGTTTTCCAGCTCCAGAATCTGCCCCTCCTGCTCCAGCAGCCTGCGGAAGCGCGCCGCGGCTCTTTTTTCCGCCTTGATCGTATGAATCCGGTAGGTCAGCCCCAGAATCTGCACCGTGAGCAAGGGGGTCATGGCGACCATCGCGACGATCCCGAACGCATCCGTCATGATCGCGGACGTCCCGCTGATCTCAGCGCACGCGCCGATCGCAAAGGGCAGCAGGAACGTGGCAGTCATCGGACCGGACGCAACGCCGCCCGAATCGAACGCGATCGCCGTAAAGATCTTCGGAACGAAAAAGGACAACGTCAGCGCCACGGCATACCCCGGCAGAATCATATACCAGATGCTGATTCCCGTCGCCACGCGGAGCATGGAAAGCCCCAGCGCGCATGCCATGGAGATCGCCAGGACCTTCAGCATCGTCGAGCGCGTGATGGTTCCTCCCGTTATCTCCTCCACCTGTTTATTCAGCACATGCACGGCCGGTTCCGCCAAAACGATACATGCCCCAACGACCATCCCGACCGGAATGATCAGCCAGCGGCTGACTTTTGCCAAAGCGCCGCCGATATACTGCCCCGCCGGCATAAATCCTACGTTCACGCCGGTAAGAAAGATAGAAAGTCCGATATAAGTATACAGAATACCGATTATGATTTTCAAAAGCTGACGGACATGCAGCTTGAGGACGAAGATCTGAAAGATCAGGAAAAAGCCGACGATGGGAGCGAGCGCGATCGCCACTTCGCCGAGGTAATGCGGCAGGCTCTCCGCGTAACAGCGCATTACTTCCCCGAAAGTTGAAAAGGTTTCGGGCACGGAAAGCGTATATTCCAGCGAAGACGCGTCGTTGACAAGCCCCAAAATCAAAACGGCGATAATGGGGCCGATCGAACAGATACCGATCATGCCGAAACTGTTATCCTGGCTGTTTTTGCCGCCTAAGACGGCAGAAATACCGACGCCGAGCGCCATGATAAAGGGCACCGTGATCGGTCCCGTCGTTACGCCGCCCGAATCGAACGCCAGCGGAATAAATCCCGCATCCGAAAACGCCGCCAGGAGAAACAGAACGCCGTAGAAAAAAATCAAAACATAATTGAGACTGATTTTCAGAACCGTCCGCAGAACGGAAACGATCATAAACAAACCGACGCCGAACGCAACGGCGAGGATCAATTCCCACTTTCCGATCATCCCGTCAACCTGCGCCGCCAGAACGGAAAGATCCGGTTCAGCGATCGTGACGATGACGCCCAGGATCAGACAGACGATCAGAATGAGCCATACCTTGCGGGACTCCGTAATTTTTGCCCCGATATGGCCGCCGATCGGCTCGATTGCCGTATCACAGCCCAGCGAATACAGCCCCATCCCCAAAATCAGCAGAACTGCGCCGAAGATAAAACTGACCAGCTGCAGCGAATCCATCGGCGAGACTGCAAAATTCAGAATCAAAATGATGATTGTGATCGGCAGTACGGCAAGCAATGCCTCTTTCAGTTTATGTAAGAGAATTTTGTTCAATAGGCACCTCCGTTATGTCTGTCATAATAAAATATAAAATCAGTAGAAAAATTAAAATAAACCTTCTACGAAATCATTTGCATCGAAAAGCTCGATGTCGTCTATTTTCTCCCCCGTACCGACATATACGACGGGAACCTGAAGTTCTCCGCAGAGAGAAATGACGAAGCCTCCTTTCGCCGTGCCGTCCAATTTCGTCAAAACGATTCCGTCCAACCCGATCGCTTCCTTAAAGACATCCACCTGATTGTAGGCATTCTGCCCCGTTGTGGCGTCGAGCGCAATCAGTTTATAGAAATTAGCTTCCGGATATTCGCGCGTCACTACGCGGTCCATCTTCTTGAGCTCTTCCATCAGATTGGCTTTGACGTGCAGACGGCCGGCCGTATCGATGATCAGGACGTCTGTCTTTTTCGCCTTGACCGACGCGATTGCATCGTATACGACTGCAGAGGGGTCCGCCCCTTCCGCGTGCTTGACGATGCGCACTTTGGCACGCTCCGCCCATACCGTAAGCTGATCGGAGGCCGCCGCACGGAACGTGTCCGCCGCGGCAATCGTCACGGATTTCCCCTGGCTGACAAAATAATTCGCCAGTTTGCCGATGGTCGTCGTCTTGCCGACGCCGTTGACGCCCACCATCATAATCACTGCGGGAGGAGTGATTTGCACCTCTTCCGCCTCCGTCAAAGTGTCGTACAGCTCGTCTTTCAGCAATTTGACGACGTAATCTTTATCCTTGCACTTCTCTTCGATAGCCACGTCCCTGATATTTTCCACGATGTTCATCGCAGTCTTGACGCTGACATCCGACGAGATCAAAATATCCTCCAATTCTTCGTAAAACTCATCGCCCAGCTTGTTTTTTGCAAACAGCTCCACGAGTTTTTTGGACAGACTTTCCTTTGTTTTTCTGAGAACTTCCTTTAATTTTCCGAACAGCCCCATTATACGGCCTCCTGATCCATAATATCGCTCAGCTTGACGGATACGATCTTGGAGACGCCCTTTTCCTCCATCGTGACGCCGAACAGAGAATCCGCCAGCTCCATCGTCGGCTTTCTGTGCGTTATGACGATAAACTGCGTTTCCTGCGAAAACTTCTTCAGATAACGCGCGAAGCGGTCGACGTTCGCCTCGTCCAGCGCGGCTTCGATCTCATCCAGAACGCAGAACGGCATCGGGCGGAGGCGCAAAATCGAAAAGAGAATCGCGATCGCCGTGAGCGCCCGCTCTCCCCCCGAAAGCAGGGATATTTTCTGCAATTTTTTCCCGGGCGGCTCCGCAATGATGTCAACCCCCGCCTCCAGCGGGTCCTCGACGTCCGTATAATCCAGCTCCAGCATGGCCCGTCCGCCACCGAACAGCTCTTTGAATATCTTTTTAAAATTCTCGTTGATGGTATTGAATCCCTCGTTAAAAGTTTTCAGCATCTCCGCTTTCAGCGTATCGATCGCCTGCTGAAGATCAGCCTCTCCCTTTTCGAGATCCTCTTTCTGAACCATCATTTCGTCGTAACGGTCTTTGAGCACTTTACAGTCCTCAATCGCGTTCGGGTTGATGGACCCCAACGAATTGATCTTGCGTTTCAGGCGCGCAATCTCCTGTTCGCCTTCCGCGCTGTCATACCCCTCCTGCCGCCACTTGACTGCGGTTTCGTAGCTCTCCTGATACTCCTCCCAGATCCTCTGCTGCATATATTCGATATCCGAATCGATTTTTGTCAGCGCGATCTCTTCGGCATGCTTTTTTTCCGCCAGTTCGTTGATGCGGTTGGAAAGCTGGGCGCGCAGCTCGTCCGTGCGGTTCAGTTCCTCGCGGAGAGCTGCCTTTTCGTTTTCGATATTGGCGATATCCCGCCTTAAACCGTCCACGTAGTCCTGCTCCGCCTTGGAAAGAGCGACCTTTTCCGCGCTGCGTTTCAGCTGGCCGATGATCTCCTCGGAATTCGCGATATTTGCTTCGCGCTCTTTTGCCGACTCGGTTAAACGGTCGATCTCGGACTTCATCCACTCCGTATCGGCATCCAAAGAGGCGATATCCGCGTTCAGCGCCGTCAATTTTATCTGCAGTTCCGTACTTTCCCCGGAGAGCTCCGACTGGCGCTTTCTGAGCAGATCATATTCGGACTGATGCTTGGAGGCATCCTGATTCGCGCTCTCCTTCGCTTCCGCGAGTTTTTCGGAGCCGCTTAAAATCTTCTGAATCTCCGTTTCCAGCCGCCGGATTTTCAGCGTGATTGACTCGATATCTTCCGCCCGGGACTCGATGTCCTTTTCCAGGTCGATCAGCGACGCTTCGGATACGTTCAGTTTTTCCCGCACCAGCAGCTGTTCCTGCCGCTGGGACTGATACATTTCGTTCAGCATCGTCAGATCGTTCATCGCGGCGTCGCGTTTTTCTTCCGCCTCCGCTTTCTCGCGCTTGACAGCCTCCATTTCCTTCCGCTTGACCGCGAGTTTTTCCTTGATTTCATCCAGCTGACGATCGCCCGCCAATAAATTCGGCGTATCCTGGCGGCGGGAACCGCCCGTCATGGATCCCTGCGGATTGAATACGTCGCCTTCCAGCGTCACGATTTTAAAGGCAAATTTATACTTATTCGCAATATTGGTCGCGTTATGGATCTGATCGACGATCAGCGTATTGCCCAGCAGATTGGAAATGACGTTCTCGTAATAGGCGTCGTACGTCACCAGGCGATTCGCCAGCCCCAGCGCCCCCGGTTCCCGCAGAGCGGAACGGACCGCGTCGTTCTCAAATCGCGGTTTCATGGACGTGACGGGCAAAAACGTGACCCGCCCCGCGCGCGTCTGTTTCAGATATTCGATCAGATATTTGGCGTCTTCCGTGTCTGCGGTCACGACGTTCTGCTGCGAAGCGCCCAAAGCCGTTTCGATCGCGACGTCGTATTTTGCTTCCGTGCGGATCAGCGACGCGACGACGCCTTTGATCCTGGAGGCGATGCGCTTATCCTCTTTGGCGGAAACCAGCAGCCGCCTGACCGCCGGCATATAGCCCTCGTAAGATTCCTTGATGCCGACGATGAAGTTTTCCTTTGCCGCCAGCATGGTGATGTTTGAATTGAGATTGTAGAGCTTATTGTCGATATCGGCGACCGCCTCGTTGCAGTCGCGCACAGCGTCTTCCTGCTCCAGAATCTGATTTTTCAGGTCGGACACCTTGCGGTCGAGGTCGCCGAGGTCGCGGTCCAGAACTTCCTTTTCCCCGAACACGCCCGTTCTCTTTTCGTTCAGAGCGGAGAGCTCGCCTTCAAGCTCCTGTCTGCGGTTCTGAAGCGCCTGTTTTTCGGCGCCCAGGGATCCCTTGTTGAGGTTGATGTCAGACAGAGACTCCATCGACTCGATCATCTTGCGGCGGCTCTCTTCCGCAAGCCCCTCGTACGCGGTCAGCTCCGCCACCACTTTGGCGAGCTGTTCTCCGATTTCCCGCGCGCGCTGCGTATTCGCCTTGATTTCCGCCTGTTTTTTCGTCTTTTGATCCGCATTGTCGGCGATTTGTCCGCGGTGTGCCGCCGCCGTCTGTTCGCTCTCTTCGATTTCCGCCTGCAGGCGTTCGATCTGCGAGCGCAAAAAGGAAATCTTTTCGCCGTAGAGTTTCGCTTCCCCCGCCTGTTTTTCGATATCCACGGTTTTGACCAGCAGCTTCTCATGGAGATCGTTCAGCTTTGCATCCGCGCCGTTGATCTGCTCAAATACCGCTTCATAGCGGCGCTGAGCGCCCTCGTATTCTCCCTGCCGGACCGCGCCTTCCTCCGAAATCCCGCGGATACGGGTGTTGATTTTTTCCTTTTCCACCGCGACGTTATCGTATTTCGCGATATATGTATTGATTTCATGATGCTTCAGCTGCTCGGAGAGATCGCGGAACTGGCGCGTCTTTTCCGCCTGCCGTTCCAGCGGCGCAAGCTGCGCTTCCAGTTCGGACAGCACGTTGGAAAATACAAACAGATTTTCCTTCGTGCGTTCCAGCTTCCGCTGCGTTTCGTTTTTACGCGCCTTGAACTTTGCAATCCCCGTCGCCTCTTCAAAGATGGCGCGGCGGTCTTCCGGCTTGGCGGACATGATTTCCTCCACCTTACCCTGCCCGATGATGGAATAGCCCTCTTTGCCGATCCCGCATTCGTGCAGCAGATCCACGATATCTCTGAGGCGCGCCGGCTGCTTGTTGATGTAGTACTCGCTCTCGCCGCTGCGGAACAGCTTTCTCGTGATGATCACTTCGTTGTAATCCAGGCTGAACATGCGCGTGGAATTATTGAAAAACAGCGAAACTTCGCAATAGGAAAGGGATTTCCTCTTCTGCGTTCCGCTGAAAATCACGTCCTGCATGCTGGAGCCGCGCAGCGTCTTCGCAGACTGCTCTCCCAAAACCCAGCGGATCGCGTCCGCGACGTTGGATTTCCCGCAGCCGTTCGGACCGACGATGCCGGTAATTCCGTCGTTAAATTTAATTTCGACCTTATCGGCAAACGATTTAAAGCCGTAAAGTTCCAGTTTTTCGAAATTCACTTCTTTTTCCTCGTGCCGGATTTCTTTCTCCTGATCTTCATCAGCGCTTTGCCGGCAGCATCTGATTCCGCTTGTTTTTTGCTCTTCCCGACGCCGACGGCGCGCGGCTCGTTATCCAGCCGTACTTCTACCGTAAACACGGGATCGTGGTCTGATCCTGTTTTTTCCAGCTGCACATATCTGATCGCGCCCAGTTTATACTTCTGTACGTATTCCTGAAATGCGCTTTTGCTGTCTTTTTCGGGCGCCGATTTCTGCTTCACGGCAGGCGTCAGCTCCTTTTTCAGGCATTTGCTCTGCAGCAGCGTACGATAAATAAACTTTTTCGCCGCCTCCATGCCGCCGTCCAGATAAATCCCCGCGACAACCGCCTCATAGAGACTGGAATAGAGCTTTTCATCGTGGCTGGCGTGCATATTGAGCCCGTTCCCGAGCAAAATCAGTTCGCTGAGCCCCAGCTCTTCCACCACCTTCTGAAGGGGTTTTTTCGAAACGAGCTTGGACCGTTCCTGCGTCAGCTTTCCTTCGCCGGACATATCGCTCTTAAACAGATATTCGGTCACCACCAACCCCAGGATCGCGTCGCCGAAAAACTCCAGCCGCTCGTTGTCTTTGGACTTGTTTTCATTCGCGTATGAGGCGTGCGTAAAGCACTGCCGCAAAAGAATTTTATCGTTGAACCGATATCCCAAACGCTGTTCACATTCCGCTACGTCAAAGATCATAAATTAAACCGTTTCCCCTGTGCTGTCCGCCAATTTCAATTTGATTTTTCCGATGATATCGCGGTCGGCTGCTTCCGCCGCCTGCAAAACGGCGTTTGACACCGCCACGGCTTTGGAGGATCCGTGCGCCTTGACCACAACTTTTTCCACGCCCAAAAAGACGGCGCCTCCCTGCTTGTTGTAGTCCATCTTGTTTTTGATGGCGCGGAACGCGTCTTTCAGCAACAAACCGCCGATTTTCCCCTTCAGCGTGGACATGATTTCCTGTTTCATGACCGCCATCAGACTGGCGATTCCCCCTTCCAGGCTCTTCAGCGCGACGTTCCCCGCAAAACCGTCGGTCACGACGACGTCAGTTTCTCCCGAGAGGATATCGCGCGCCTCCATATTGCCGACAAAGTTGATTCCCGCATCTTTCAGCAACGGAAAGACCTCGCGGTTGAGAGCGTTCCCCTTCGTATCCTCCGTCCCGTTGGACAAGAGCGCGACCTTGGGCGCAACGACGCCCTGCGCTTCGGCATAGGCCGCCCCCATGAGCGCAAACTGCAGCAAATTGATCGGCTTGCAGTCGGCGTTCGCGCCCGCATCTAAAAGCAGCACCTGCTTTCCGTCTTTTTCCGTCGGCAGAACGGGACAGAGCGCGGGGCGGGAAATTCCCTTGATCCGGCCCAGCTTCAGCGTCGCCCCAACCAGAAAAGCGCCGGTAGAACCGGCGGAAACGAAGCCCTTGACCGCTTCATCCTCTTTCAGCCGGCGAAACCCGACGCAGAGGGAAGAATCCGGCTTGCGCTTGATTGCCGCAGTCGGCTCTTCTTCACAGGAAATGACTTCGGGAGCGTTCAGAATTTCCACGCGCCCGGCATCGTAGCTGCGGCCCTTTAAAACCGCTTCGATCTCCGCTTCCTTTCCCGCGAAAATCAGCGACAGATCCCGTCTTTTCGCGAGCGCGTCAAGCCCGCCCGCAATCACTTCGGCGGGGGCGTAGTCACCCCCGAATGCATCTAAGATTATCTTCATATCAAAATTCCAGATTTCCCACCGTACGAGGGAAGGGTATCACGTCGCGGATGTTGGAGATCCCGGTCAAATACATGATCATCCGCTCGAATCCCAGCCCGAACCCGGCATGCTTGACGCCGCCGAACCTTCTCAGATCGAGGTAAAATCCGTAATCCTCCTCCTTTAAATCGAGTTCTTTCATGCGCGCTTTCAGCACGTCCAGCCGCTCTTCTCTCTGGCTTCCCCCGATCAGCTCGCCGATGCCCGGCACCAAAAGATCGGACGCGGCGACCGTCTTGCCGTCGTCGTTCAAGCGCATGTAAAACGCCTTGATCTCCTTGGGATAATCGATCAAAAACACCGGCTTTTGAAAGACCTCTTCCGTCAGATAGCGCTCGTGCTCGCTCTGAAGATCCGCCCCCCAATAGACGGGGAATTCAAACCGGTCTCTGACCTTTTCCAAAAGTCCGATCGCCTCCGTATAAGTCAGGCGGACGAACGTGCTCGACGCGACGTTCTCCAGCCGTGCGAGCAGCCCCTGATCGACAAACTGATTCAGAAACGCAAGCTCGTCTTTGCACGTGTGCATGACGTGCGAAATGACGTGTTTGACCATTCCTTCCGCACAATCCATATCGTCCGAGAGATCCGCAAAGGCGATTTCCGGTTCGATCATCCAAAATTCCGCAGCATGCCGCACGGTGTTCGAGCGCTCCGCGCGAAAAGTGGGGCCGAACGTATAGACGTTGGAAAACGCGAGCGCGTACGTTTCGGCATCCAGCTGCCCGGAGACCGTGAGGCTCGCCTTTTTTTCAAAAAAGTCCTTTTTATAATCCACGGCGCTCTTCGACTGCGCCAGCCGATCCAGATCGAGCGTCGTCACCTGAAACATCGCGCCGGCGCCCTCGCAGTCGCTCCCCGTGATGATGGGCGTATGAACGTAGACAAATCCCCTGCTGTGGAAATAATCGTGAATGGCAAAAGCAGCCTCACTGCGAATGCGGAATACCGCCGAAAAGGTGTTCGTACGGGGGCGAAGATGCGCGATTTCCCGCAAAAATTCCATAGAATGGCGCTTTTTCTGCAGCGGATAATCGGGCGAAGATTTGCCTTCGACCGCGATGCTGTCTGCATTGATTTCAAACGGCTGCCGGTTCTCCGGCGTGACGACGACTTTGCCCGTCACGACGAAAGAGGCGCCGACGTTCTGCTTCGCGATTTCATCGTAATTGCCGATCTTTGCCCGATCGAATACGATCTGCGTATTTTTAAAGCAGGAACCGTCGTTCAGTTCGATAAATCCGAATGCCTTGGAATCCCGGACGGAACGGGCCCACCCGGCAACCGTAACGGTCTGACCGTCAAACGCAGGCAGATCCGAATATATTTTCTTCAATTCTGTTCGTTTCATAGCTTCCTCTTATTCGGCGATGCCGATCTCCTTGATATAGGTCTGCCGCCGCTTGATGATTTCGTTTTCCGCAAACTTCCACTGCTGCTGAATTTCCAGATTGGTCTCGAGCATGGGGTTGGATTCCAGATGATCGATTCCGTCCTCGATGATATTCAGCATAATGCGGTTGATAATGATCGAATTGATCCCCGAATTTTTATACTTCTGCTTGATTCCGATCAGGGCCATCTCCAGTTCCTTCGGCTTTTTGATGGAATACAGCACATTGATAAATCCCGTCGGAAAGAGTTTCCCCTTGTGCTTGATCAAGGCGTTGCAGATAGAAGGCAGTACGATGCCGAAACCGGCAACGTCCCCTTTCTCGTCCACGAGAAAGGAGATATAGCGCGTATTGACGATGGAGGCAAACTGCTTCAATACATTTTCTCTCGCTTTGCCTTCTACGGGTACGTAACCGTCCAAATGCCCGTAAGCGTCGTTCAGCGTCTCAAAAAAACCGTCGCTGTACTTTGAGAGAATCTCCTTCACCGTCATCGTCTCCGCGACGTCTTTCACCCTGAGCCTGTTTTTGAGGCGCTTGCTGATGCGCACGATCTTATCGTAAGGCTCTTTCGGAATCGAAAAGCTCCGTTCGATCCATTTTGATTCGTCGCGGAAGCCAAGTTCAGGCATCTTTTCCGAAAAATAAGGGTAGTAATAATTCGTCGCGTAAGTGCTGCGCCTGTCAAACCCGTAAGTCAGCATTCCCTCGCGGTCGGTATCGTTGAACCCCCAGGGGCCGTGGATGACCTCCATCCCCTTTTGTTTTCCGAACTGCTCCACCGCGGAGAACAGAGCCCTGAATACTTCGATGTCGTTGATACAATCCAGCCGCGAAAAGCGGATACACTTTCTTTGATTGAGTTTATTGTATGTACGATTGATGATCCCGGCGATCCTCCCGACGACCTCTCCGTCCCGGTACGCCAGAAAACATTTGCAGTCGCATTCAGCAAGGCTGAAATTTTTATTCGGATTCAAAGTGTTTATCTCGTCTGCCGAAAGAGACGGAACATAATAAGGGCAATCCTGATACAACTTGAGCGGATACGAGGCAAAAACCTTAATATCCTTTTTTGTAGAAACCTCTTTTACAACAACCATAGTTTTCTCCCAATCCATCGAAAAATCAGAGGAATTAAAAAAATATCTTTTATAGTATACTATAAATCGAAAAAAATGACAATTAAAAAATCCCCGAAATTACTCGGGGATTTGACTAATTTTCAAACTTTTTGTCTTTTTCGACTATGACTTTGGGCGGTTTTTCATCTTTTAAGGACATAATATAATTTCCGTATTCCTCATCCGTCAAGTGAATTACCTTGTTTTTCTTTTTCTTCGACATAATAAAATGCTCCTTATCTAGATTGAACGCGCTTTCACGCCGTCACTCTTATTTTAACCCCGGATAAAGAGATTATACGCTCTCGGAAGAGGTGTTTTCCCGGACGAGCGGCAGGAAGGCGTTTTCTTTTTTCTTCCCGCCGCGCAGAACGAACACGCCGCAGAAAACGAGATAAATGAGCCCCAGCAATCCCTGTACGGGATAGACATAGTCTACGATCGCCTTCAGCCCGAAACGCGACAAAACAAACGCCGCGAGACAGACGGTCAGAACCCCTAAATTCTTTTTTTTGCGGTAAGCAAACCGGTATAAAGGATAATACGAAGTCAGGAGCGTGGTAAAAATACCGAAAAAAACGACTATGCCGAAAATCAAAGCGGCCGCTCCGCTTCCCTGAAACAGATAGTACAAAGGCATTTCGGCATTCTGCGCATTTGCGCCTTCAAACGCCACGGCAGACATGATCAGAACGATCATAAGAGATAATATGACAGACATAATTATAGATGAAATTATCTGACATTTTCTATCGATTTTTCCGCCAAGACCAATCATTACCTGCGAAGAAAGAAAGAGGTTCATTGCGGCATACAGAACAATTTTAAAATCCTTCGTTCCGCTGACCTGCGCCGGCAAAACAGAAAATTCCCCCTTTTTCAGCAGGAAGAAAACGACGATCACAATCATAAACGGGACCATAATCAGGTTGACGGCGGCAATTCCCCTGATTCCTCTGCGCAGACAGAAAGTAGACACCAGCAGACAAACGACGGACAGCACGGGGATTTTATGCAGGAACGATTCCGTCAGCGCATCCAGCCCCGCCAGCATGCTGCAGACGGATATCATACAGGAAAAAAGAATCACTCCTTCCAGCAGCGGGTAAAATTTCCCGAAGACCGCACGGTTTGCCCGCGTCTCCTCCCCGAATTGTTCGCCGATACGGAACAAAATCATGGTGAATAAGAAAAAAATCAGCCCGACCATGTAAACGGACGGGATCAGCATGGCTCCCGAAAAAAAGCTGACGATCTCCCTGCCGGAGATAAACCCCGCGCCGATCACGCTTCCGATTACGATAAAGGACGAACTGACGATCTGATAAAATCTCTTCACACTTTAACTTATGTGTGAGGTCAGGATTTCATACCCTTTTTCTGTTCCATGATTTTGCGGTAAACCTTGTCGTTGGAAAAGTCACGTTCTTTCTCATATTCCCCGCCGAGCGACTCGATCGCTAGCTTCAGCTCCTGAAAATCCTGATAATTGATCTCTTCGCGCTCGATCAGCTCGTATAGCGCGGTCAGCGCTTTCTCATCCCCGTAGCGCCGGACAAACGCGGCGTACAGAGGAATCTCTTCCGCATGCGAGAGAAGCGCATCCGTCAGCAGACGCAGGATCCGATCGTCTTTCTGCGCATGGGAGAGAATATCCAGCAGAGACGAACGGTCTTCCTCCGAAGCGCCTTCGTATTTCTCCAAAATGCTCTCCTTGACGCGTTCGGGATATTCGCATAAAATCTCCGTACAGAGTTCCTTGCGGTCCCTGCCGACCGAGGGATCTAGGAGAAAATCGAGATATTGACCAAGCGGCTTGACGCTGCCCATGTCTTTCAGAAGATTCATCGCGTAAAATACGAGCTCTTCTTCCGCCTCTCCGAGCAGAGAAATCAGGGGCTCTTCCGCGCCGTCCGCATCCATTATCGCTTCGCAGAGATAATCGGAAACCGCTACGCCTTCCCAGACATGCCGCGCCAACAGCCCGACGAGCGCCGCGCCGTCCTCGCCGGCATAATACTTTTCAGGAGACTTTCCGCCCAGTTCGGCCAGGCGCTCCGAACCGAATGCCTCGTACAGCTCCGCGATCTTTTCCTCCCAGGCATCTTCCGAGTATTCCCCCGCATGTTCTTCCATGTATTTTCTCAGGCGCGCCTCAAAGATCGCGTCGATATCCACCAAATCAATCATTTCCTTCCACCTCTCTGATTAAAGAAAGCAACGCTTTCACCGCCTCGTAATCCGCGCCGAACATCTGCGCCGTTTCCCTGATTCCCCTGTTCTTTTTTCCGCTCGTCAACGCGATCCCCGCGGCCAGCACGGAGGCGTCCTTCACTTCCCCGAGCCGCTCGCTCAGCAGCAGTTCGTAATACAGACGGCGCGTCGTTTCCACCAAACCGTCGAACGCGGCTTCGCCGTTTACCAGCAGCTTCGTAAAAGCGCGCGCATACGCCTCCACATACAAACCTGCGCGGTCCTCTTCCGAAAAATCCAGGCTCATAAACTGGATCTTTCTGAAAAAATTGCTGAGGACGATCCCCGCGCTCTTGTCGTACTGCGCCAATGCCAGCTGAAAGACGATTTCCTCCTTGATTTCGTCGTATACGGAAGCGTCCAGCAGGACGTCCAACAGGTAATCGCGCGCGCATTTTTCAGTCGAACGGGACAGCACTGCCACAGCCACCGTCATCAGATTGACATCCATCGTGGAAAACGCCCAGTCGATCAGCTCTTTTGTTTCCCGTTCTTTTACCTTTTTGTTCAGTTCCCGCTGCGTCTTGCGGAACAGATCGCGCAGGCGGCGGATACGGGCTTCGCACTCCTCGTCCGGAACCCGGTAGTAATACGCCAGAGGCTTTGCATTTTTGGCGCCGAGCGCCTCCATTTCATCCGAGACGCGATAGTAGTAGAGCGCAACCGGATTGACCTGCGTGATGCGGAGAATTTTGCCGAAATACGAACGGGCCTTGGAATAATCCCCCGTATTATAGGAAGCGATCCCCGCGAGAAAGAGAATTTTCGTCTCGTAAGGATTGCGGCCGATCAGTTTTTCGAGATAAAAGAGCGCTTTTTTATGTTTCGCCTGTTCGCAGAGCGTAGTAGCCAGCTTGTAGACGTCGTCATCGGCGTCCGAACCAGCCTCTTCCGCCCGTTTCAGGCAGAGCGCGGCCTGTTCGTACTGACCGCAATAATGATAAATACTCGCCAGCGTGCAGAGCGCCCGCACGCAATCCGGCCGGTAGACGAGCGCTTTTCTTCCCGCGGAGACCGCTTCCTGTAACTTCCCGCTGAAAAAGTATGCCAATTCCAGCTCGCAAAGAGCGTCCGCGTAGCGGTCGGAACCGGGATAAACTTCGGACAGAATCTCGATGGCGCCCGCATAGTCTCCCTGCAGTATTTTACGCTTTCCCCGTTCGACCGCTTCGGAATAGTCCACGCATTCGTAGGGATAGACGATTTTATATTCTTTTTTGTGGTTGACGACTTCATCGAAATACTGCATCATATTGTCGTCGATATATACCTTTGAAGCGTCCTGAACGTGAGCGAGCTGCTCGTTGAAATAGAACCCCGCCATATCGACGTTTCCGAGATAAAAATAGCTCGTGCCAAGCCCGTTGTAAGCAATGGAGTAATTCTTTTTGCTGACCAGATTGAGAAAACGAAACCAATAATTGATCGAGAGTTCATAATGCCCCATATCGAAATAGAGATCGGCGATGTCGCCGTAGATCATTACACCCCTCGATTTATCTTTGCTCGCCAAAAGCAAGGTCAGACTTCCCAACAAATCGTTTTGATCCGCCTTTTCTTCCGCCAGCTGACGGTAAAATTTATAGGTATTTTCAAATTTGATTACCTTATCGCTCATTTTTACCCAATAAACGGTCTACATCGCTTCGGTCAAAAACATATTCGGTGTTGCAAAACTGACAGCCGACCGAGATTTTCCCCTGTTCGTCCAGAATATCGTAAAGTTCGGATTCGCCCATCGAGAGCAAAATCGATTCGATATATTCCCTGCTGCAAAGACAGCGATAATGCGCCTCGGTCTTTTCAAAGCGTTCGCACCCGAAATAGTCACGCAAAAGGCACGCGAGGTCAGCGCTCTCTATCAGAGAACTGATGTTGCCGAGACGGGAAATCGCCTCTTCCGCGCGGGCGATATTTTCTTCGCTCGCTCCCGGCAGCGCCTGTATCACCGCTCCGCCCGCCCCGACGCAGCGATAATCCACGCCGATTTTTACCCCCAAAGCGAGCGCGGTCGGCTGTTGTTCGCTGTATAAATAATACGCGGCGAAATCCTCCGCGATTTCCCCCGACACCAGCCGGCAGGAACCGGTATAGGGCTCTTTCAGCCCCATGCTCTTCACGACGGTGAGCCTCCCGTTTTTCCCGACGCAGCCGCCGACGTTCAGCTTCCCGTCCGGGCGCAAAGGCAGCTCCGCCCGCGGATTGTCGATATAGCCGCGCATATCCAGCGCGCTGTTTCCGCAGACGACGATCTGTCCGCCGACGCCGTCTCCGCTGATCGTAACGGAAAGTTTATCCGATTCGTTTTTCAGCGTGGACGCCATAAACGTCGCCGCCGTCAGGGAGCGCCCCAGCGCCGCGGCGGAGAGGGGCGACAGCTTGTGAATCTCGATCGCGCGGTTGACCATTTCAGTCGTATCCATCAGGCAGAGACTCAGCTCGCCGCCGAAAATCATCGCCTTTAATACCCTGTTTTTTCGCATTTATCTCACCCTTTTCGCAATAAAATTGATCCGGAGGGAATTTTCTTTCAGACGCCGCCCGCATTCGCCTTCTTTCTTCAGGATCTCAAATCCGGCGGCGGCAAGCGCTTCCGAAACCGCTTCCGGCTCGTGAATATACTGCACGTGCCGCTCGTCTCTTCGCTCATAAACCGCTCCGCGCGCAAGAAAAAAAGTGAGATCCATTTCCACGCGGCCTCTCTTTAAGCGATTGAACCAAAGATAGGAGATATCTTCGTTATCCTCCCCGAAAAGGTTGTTTCCGAGGACGTTCCGCAGCTTAAAGGGGCTCGATATGTCAAACATAATCATCCCGCCGATCATCAGACAATTTCTGATATTTTCAAATAATTCAACGAGTTTTTTCGGCGGGATGTAATTCACGCCGTCGTTGATGACCGTCACAAAGCCGAGATCGGCAAATCCTCTCGGCCGAAGCATATTCTGATGCAGGTAAACGATCCCCGTCCCTTCCGAACGAGCCATCGCCTCGGACAGCATCTCATACGAGAGATCGGCGCCCACCACGTCGCACCCCGCCCGGGAAAGCGCCCGCGTAAAATAGCCCGTCCCGCAGGCGAAATCCGCACCGCGGAGAACGGGTGCATACCGACCGACCCGGGCGCAGACGTAATTTGCCCATCTTTCGTAATCGCCGTCGGCGGTCAGACTTTCGTAATATGCCGCCAGCACGCTGTAAGCGTTCATTTACTTTCCTTTTTCCTGCGCGATTTTTTCTCTTTCTTTTCCAAAAGCTTACGCGCTTCTTCCTTTCTCTTCTCGCGCTCGTCTTCGAGTTTCTTCTCCTCTTCCGTCAGCTGGTACTGCTCGTCGTCCTTGTGCGCCTCCACGTACTCTTCCGCGTCTTTATAGATCGCCTCCTTGCTCTCCTGCAACTTTTTCAGGTCTTCGCGGTTAAACGTCGTCGGCAGTTCGACCAACTTCAGCTCATCGTCCGTAATCGGCTTTATGGGGCGCGTCGTAAGAGCGGATCTGCCGAACTGCTGCATCTGCTCTTTATAGCGCTTGATCGATTCCGCGTCGTCTTTATTGACTTTTTCGTAGATACCGCGGTTTTTCTGCGCCCCCGGTACGCGGTCGTTTATAAACTTATCGAACACCCAGTGACTGTAATCCGTCCAGACCAGCAGGCCGACGGAAAAACCGAAGGTAAACAGCAGCAAAATTCCGATCGTCGTAAAAATACCGCCCAAAAAGGTGAGAATGACCGAAATCAGACTCAAAAACAAAAAGAAGATATTGGTCGGGATCAGGGAGATCGTCATTAAAAAGGCGTTTTTGATCAGCTTCCAGAAACTGAGCTGATAAGTCACGCCCATGGAAATCATCCAGAATACCATGACGGTCGCCAACGCAAGCACAATATAAGTCGCCCCCTTCGCGATCCACAGCAGCCACGCCTGGCTCTGCCCGAGCGCCAGCATCAGATCGGTATAGGCGAGGGAAATTTTACTGAGAACAAAGAAAATGGAATATAAAAGCAACGCCCCGACGATCACGCCGAAGTTCTGCTTGATGCCGCGCCAAAAATCGTTTGCGACAAAAATCCCCTCTGTCCAAACCATGTTGCGGATGACGTAAGCGCCGCCCGCCACGCCGATGGCGGCGATGACCGCCGCAAGCGGCACAAACAGATAAGTCGACGTCGTGACCATTACGTTGACCTGTTCGGTGACGCCGGTCATATCCGGAATAACCGGATACCCGATTCCGATATTCTGAGAAAACGGCGTATTTCCTCCCACATAAGAAGCATACGCCTGATTATAGACCAAAACCAAGACCAAAGGGATAAAAAAGAGCAGAATCAACAAATTGACGCCGAGCAGCCTCGTCCAGCTGCCCTTCAAAATATCCCAAAACAAACCCCAGCGGTTGCTGGGAAGCGTCGAACGGGCGTACCCTTCCGATTTTTCCGAGCCCATGATCATCCGGTTGATCAGTCCGCCGATTTTTCCTTTTGCCATTCGTAATCTCCTAGCCGAATTATTCCCATCTATTTTACACTAAAATAAAATTATTTTCAACAAAAAGAAGATACCAGTTGAAAAAACTTTACTTTTCACGCTAATTTTGATACTATATTTTAAATTTGAACAAGCGAATATTACTACGGAGGTAATTATGAGAAAATACAATATCGCCGTCGTCGGCGCGACCGGCATGGTTGGCAGAAAATTTCTGGAAGTACTGACCGAGCGCAATCTTCCCGCCGATCAATATTATCTCTACGCTTCCGCGCGGAGCGCCGGGCAGACGATAGATTTTTTCGGGGAGCCCCACACCGTCATCGAGCTGAAGAAGGAAAATATCGTCGATAAGAAAATCGACATTGCGCTCTTTTCCGCGGGCGGAGACATCAGCAAGGAATACGCCCCCGTATTCGCCGAACACGGCGCTCTCGTCATCGATAATTCCAACGCCTGGAGAAGAGACCCGAACGTCCCCCTGATCGTCCCCGAATGCAACGCGGAAGACATCAGGAAACATCACAACATCATCGCAAACCCCAACTGTTCGACCATTCAGGCGGTGGTCGCATTAAAGCCGCTCCATGAGCGCTTCAGAATCAAGCGCGTGGTCTACACCACCTACCAGGCGGTCAGCGGCGCGGGCGTCAAGGGATTCAACGATTTAAAGGGAGGGATCTGCGGAGAGGCGCCGCAAAAATTCCCCTATCCGATTTTCGGCAACTGCATTCCGCACATCGACGTTTTTCTGGAAAACGGCTATACGAAGGAGGAAGATAAAATGATCTTCGAGACCAAGAAGATCCTGAACGATTTCTCCCTCAAGATCACGGCGACCACCGTGCGCGTGCCGGTTTATTACGGGCACAGCGAATCCATCAACGTGGAGTTTTTCAACCCCTGCACTGCGGAAGAAGTCAGGGAGGTGCTGTCCCGCGCGGAGGGCGTCGTCGTACAGGACAATCCCGCCGAAAACCTCTACCCCATGCCGTTGACGGCGGAAAACAGAGACGAGGTCTTCGTCGGGAGAATCCGCAAGGACGATACCGTGGAGAGCGGCGTCAACCTGTGGGTCGTCGCGGACAATATACGGAAAGGCGCCGCGACAAATGCGGTGCAGATCGCAGAGAAAGCAATCGAAATGGGATTAGTCAGATAATATGAATCCGGAAGAAGCGCTGAAAAATGTTTTTGAAGAGATCAAAAACGGCAATCATTTGGGAGAACCGATTACGCTGGTCGGCGCGACCAAGACGGTAGATCTTCTTACGATTCAGCGCGCGATCGACTGCGGTTTAAAGGCAGTGGGCGAAAACCGCGTGCAGGAGTTCAGGGAAAAAGCCCCCTTCCTGCACGGAGCGGAAATTCACTTCATCGGCCATTTGCAGACCAACAAGGTCAAATATCTGATCGGCAACGTATCTCTGATTCACTCGGTCGACAGTCTGCCGCTTGCGGAAGAAATCTCAGAACAGAGCGAAAAAAAGGGACTCGTCACCGACGTTTTAGCGGAAATCAATATCGGCAAAGAACCGACGAAGAGCGGTTTTTCCGCCGAACAGGCGGAGGACGCAATGGATAAAATCTCCTCCCTGCCGGGGATCCGCGCGGTCGGGCTGATGGCGATGCTGCCGAAATCTGAAAATTCAAGATATTTGAGCGATTTGTGTTTGCAAATGCGCGCGATCTATGATACAATAAAAAAGGAAGGATTCCCCGTCCGGCATCTGTCGATGGGCATGAGCGAAGACTATCGGATCGCGATCCGGAACGGCAGCAATATGATCCGGCTCGGCAGAGCGATCTTCGGAGAAAGGAGCAATCCGCGGTAATTATGGGATTATTCGAGTTTTTTCAGCGTTCCGAAAAGGAAAGCGCCGAACGGAGGCGCATCAACATCGACCGCTTTCAGCGCGGCGAAGAAAGCGCGGACACCGTACAGAAGGGGCCCGTCACCGTATTTCACCCAAAATCGTTCAAAGATGTGGAGAAAATCATTTCAACGCTGAAAAACGGACAGCAGGCCGTCGTTCATACGGGCGAACTCGCAAAAGACACCGCTTACCGCGTACTCGACATGCTCTGCGGCGCGATTTACGCGCTGGACGGCGGCGTGTATGAAATGGAGAACAACATTTTCCTCTTTACCCCGCACGGGATCGAGGTGAAATAAAGAAAAAAAGACGGGGTTCCCTGTCTTTTTTGTTGAAACAGGAGAAAAAAATGAATCAGACTATTTTGGTGTTGGATTTCGGCGGGCAGTATAAAGAGCTGATTGCGCGCAGAATCCGCGAAAAACACGTTTATTCCGTCATCGAGCCCTGCACGATCTCCGTCGAACGGATCAGAGAAATCAACCCGATCGGCATTATCTTTACGGGAGGCCCTTACAGCGTATACGCGGATCACGCCCCCAAATGCGATTTCGCCATACTGAAGCTGGGGATTCCCGTGCTCGGCATCTGTTACGGCATGCAGATCCTGGCGCACATGCTGGGAGGCAAGGTGGAGTCCTGCGCCGTCAGCGAATACGGAAAAATCAAGACCGATCTCGATCTCTCTTCCCCCCTCTTTTCGGGGCTGAAAGAGTCGGAAATAACGCTGATGAGCCATACGGATTACGTTGCCGAACTGCCGGCCGGCTGCAGGACGACCGCGACGACGCGCGATTGCGCCTGCGCCGCTTTTGAAGACGAAAAGCGGAAGTTCTATGCCGTACAGTTCCACCCGGAAGTGCAGCACACCCCCAAGGGAAAGGAAATGCTCAAAAATTTCGTCTTTTCGGTCTGCGGCGCCAAAGGCGACTATACGATGGACGACTACATCAAGCGCCAGGTTGCGGAGATCCGCGAAAAGGTAGGCGACAAACGCGTGCTCCTCGGGCTCTCCGGCGGGGTGGATTCGTCCGTCGCCGCGGCGCTCATTTCAAAAGCGGTTCCCGGGCAGCTGATCTGCATTTACGTGGACCACGGCTTTATGCGCAAAAACGAGAGCGAAGAAATCGACCGCGTTTTCTCCAGGATGGATCTGAACTTCGTTCATGTGGATGCGGAAGCGCGCTTTTTGGAAAAACTGAAAGGCGTCAGCGATCCGGAAACCAAGAGGAAGATCATCGGAAAAGAATTCGTCTGCGTATTCGAGGACGAGAGCAAAAAACACGGACGTTATGATTTTCTCGCGCAGGGGACGATTTATCCCGACGTCATTGAATCGGGCGCAAATAACTCCGCGAATATCAAGAGCCATCACAACGTCGGCGGACTGCCCAAAAACATGTCTTTCACCGGGCTGGTAGAGCCCTTGCGCGGGTTATTTAAAGATGAAGTACGCATACTCGGCAGAAAGCTGGGATTGCCGAAGGAATTGGTACAGCGCCAGCCCTTCCCCGGGCCGGGGCTCGCCATCCGCGTGATCGGAGAAGTCACCAAGGAAAAACTGGATATTCTCCGCGAGGCTGACGCCATTTTCCGCGAAGAGATTATCCGGCACAAAGTCAAGGCGCACCAGTATTTCGCCGTGCTCACCAACGTGCGCTCGGTCGGCGTCATGGGAGATTTCCGCACGTATGACTATGCAGTCGCGCTCCGCGCCGTCGTCACATCCGACTTTATGACCGCGGAAGCCGCTCGCATCCCCTACCCCGTCCTCGAGCACATCGCGAGCCGCATTGCAAACGAAGTCAAGGGCGTATCCCGCGTGTGTTACGACGTCACCGGTAAGCCCCCCGCTACCATTGAATGGGAGTAAAAAAAGACAAATACTTAGGCGAACCATAATATTCCTGACAGCCGGCAACGACTGTCCGAATTTCTATAATGCAATCATAAAAACGGACAAATACGGGGAAACGCCGCCCGTACAAACGGGAAAATGACAGCTACATTCGCAGCCGAGAGCCGGCGTTTACGCAAGCGAATCCGAACTTTCGGGAGGGATAAGATGAACAGACCGATTACGACGTTGTTTATGCTGATGTCCGTTGACGGAAAAATAAGCACCGGCGCAACAGACGATTTAGACGTAGATAAGGATTTTCCGAACATCAAAGGAGTGAACGAGGGACTGCACCAATATTACGAAATAGAAAAGACAACGGATTTGTGGTCTTTGAACTCAGGCAGGGTGCAAGCAAAATAGGCGTCAATACGAGGGGGCTCCCCCAAAAAACACAGGTCTCCTTTGCGGTAATCGATCATCGGCATCTGAATGAAAACGGCATACGTTATTTTTGCGCGTTATCAAAAGAGTTTGTGTTAATTACGACGAATCCCAAGCATCCCGCATATAACGTGAAGGAAGAAAATCTTCACATTATATATCAAAGCAAATTATCCTTAAAAGACGCGCTTGTAAAACTCAAATCGGAACACGGCTGCGAAAAAATAACCATCCAGACCGGAGGCACATTGAACGGCCTGTTTTTTCGCGAAAAGCTGTTCGATTATATTGATATTGTGGTCGCGCCGGTTTTGATCGGCGGCAAGGATACTTCTACTTTAATTGACGGAACAGCCTTGACGGCGGAAAGCGAATTATCGAAATTAGGTGTTCTGAAGCTGAAAGAATGCGTGGTTTTGGAAAACTCCTATCTGCGGTTGAGATATGAAGTAATTCACTGACCATTTCCGATTGATGCAGCGGACGGGGATATTCTCAACAAGCAACCGTCTTTCCGCCGCAGACGGAAAGACGGTTTTTTACGGAAAGGTCCCCCTGTTCCTATGATTGCTGCGGTATATTTTGCAAAAGGCCGAAAAAAAGAGCCCCCTTTTGCAATGTTGCGCAGTTAAGGATATTTTTGAGAAAAAGATACAAATCTCGTTCCGGATGAAAGGAAGATATAACCTTCCGTTCAAAAAATATCATTTGAGAAATGCTTCCTACGGGAGCGAAAAAGCACGCGATGACTGCGAGACGAGCAAGCGGACCGCCCCGTCCTCATGCGAGACAAAAGCGCGAGAAAAAGGAGCGCACGTTCAAACGGCAAAAGAGAAAAGGGCACGTTTACGGACCGCAAGCAATACCCGGCAGGCCAATGATGTCCGCACCCGTGCGCGGCGCCTATCGATCGGAGCGATGCCCGAACACGATGCTGCCCGCCATACGGAGAGCAAACTTTTTTGCATTCGCCCCTCCTTGAATCAAGCCATCCGCGAGTGGTTACTTTCTGCCGGATTCCCGCTTTGCGCGCTCCGTGACCGAACGGATGAAACCGCCTTTTGCCTCAGTATATCCGTCACGGTCATAGCGGAATTTATCCGCAAGCGAAACTTTCAGGCTTTCGTATTCCCGCGCGGTCTGCGGATGCGCGGTTAAATAATCCCGAAACAGCAGTTCTTCGTTATCTCCCTCATAGCGCAGATGAAGGTGAAAGACCTCTTCCGCAAAGCCGTACTCGGTATATCCCCTGTTGAAAGAAACGCGCCCCGCGCTCTCCGACATCGCGGTATAGCCGTTTGCCGCAATCGCATCTCTGACTTTCTCAAATCGCGCGGGCGCCGTTTCCGCCAGAATATCGACGATATTCTTCGCTTTGATCCCGGGTATCGCCGTACTGCCGATATGAGACAGGGAAACCGGGCAGTCATTCGGCAAGAAAGACAGAATCCGCCGCCGTTCCCGCGCGAACCGGTCCGCCCATTCGGCACGGTGATCGCTCAAAGCGATGGGAAACAGCTGCCAGAGCTCTTCCAGCGTCATCTCGTTCAAATGCTTCATGCCTGCTCTCTCTTCCGTAGGATATCGCCGCATGCCAAAGGGAGATCCGTATAGAGCCATAATTTTTCCTGTACGCGCTTGGCATCCGTCACCGGCGCGCCGTCCTCGTTTTCCAGACGGTTCACCCGAATATGCCGATTGAAAGAACCGTCGTTCGGAGAGAGAACCTCCAGTTCGTCTCCGCAGACAAAGCGGTTGCGCATTTCCACCAAGGCGCGGCGGCGCTCCCGATCGTACGAGAGAACGAGCGCTGTGAAACGGTGCGTCCCCGCGCTCTGCGAATTTTCGTAGTTGATCGTGCTGTCGTTTCCGCCCAAAAAATAGGCGGTCGTAAAATCGCGGTGAGCGGTCTTTTTCAGTTCCTCACGGAACAAGGGATCGCTGCGATATTCCGCGCCCGCCCGCTTGAAGCGGTCGATCGCGCGGCGGTAGGCGTTCACCACCGTAGCCAGGTAATACTCGCTCTTCATGCGCCCCTCGATCTTGAACGAGACGACGCCCGCGCCCGCAAGCTCGGGAAGATAATCGATTAAATTGAGATCCTTTGAATTCAGCAGATAAGTGCCTCTGCCGTCCTCCTCGATCGGAAGGAAGGCGCCGTCCGTTCCGCTCTCGCGGATCTCGTATTTCCAGCGGCATGCCTGCACGCACGCGCCGCGGTTGCCGTCCCGCCCGCTCAGATAATTGGACAAAAGACACCGCCCGCTGTACGAAACGCACATGGCGCCGTGAATAAACGCCTCCAGCTCCAGTTGCGGCTGGTGGCGGTGGATCTCGGCGATTTCCCCGCAGGAAAGCTCCCGCGCCAGCACCACGCGTTTAACGCCTGTTTTCGCCCAAAATTCCGCCGAAAGGCGGTTGGTCGTGTTCGCCTGCGTCGAGAGGTGTATCGGGAGGCGCGGCGCGCAATTTTGCGCCAGAAAGATCAGCCCGGGATCGGAGACGATGGCGGCATCCGCACCGACGGATTCCAGGAAAGCGAAGTAACGCTCCGCCGCCGCGAGATCCCCGTTTTTCGCGAAAATATTGACGGTGACGTATATCTTTTTGCCGCATCGGTGCGTATAGCCGACCGCTTCGGCAAGCGCTTCGTCCGTAAAATTCCCGGCGAGCGCGCGCAGGCTGAACTGCTTGCCGCCGACATAAACCGCATCCGCGCCAAAATAAAGCGCCGTCTTGAGTTTGGAGAAATCTCCCGCAGGAGCCAGTAATTCAAATTTCATCTCTTCTTCGCTATCAGAACGCCGTCCTCCACCGCCACGACGGAGGTTTCCATTTCCCCGTCATTTTTAAGCGCTTCGACAAAACGCATCAGACTGTGCACGATGGTATTGTGCCTGCGGGGCGCTTTCCGCTCTCCGTCCGCATAGCCGAAAAAAGAGACGTTATCCGCAAACAGAATGCCCCCTTTCGGCAAAAGCGGTTTTAAAAAGGGCAGATACTCGAAGTAATGCCCTTTGGGTCCGTCCAAAAAAATAAAGTCGTATGTCCCGGAAAGAACGGGGATAATTTCCGAAGCGTCCCCGTTATGAATGAGCGCCCGCTCCGCGCATCCGAGCGCCGCGAGGTTTTCCCTCGCTTCCCGGCAGCAGTCCTCCTGTAGCTCAATCCCCGTCAGGCGCGCCCGGGGAGCCGCGAGCAGCATGCCGGCGGCAGAACAGCCGACCGCCGTTCCGATTTCCAGTATCCGCTCCGGATTCAGGGATCGGACGGTATCAAGCAGGAGGCGGAAAGTCTGCGACCGGGCGACGGGAATGCCCCGCGCCCGCGCGCGTTCCCTCAACTGCTCCAGTTCCTCCCAACGCGTCATACTTCCATGATGACGGGCAGGATCATGGGATTCTTTTTCGTCTTTTTGAAAATGTAATTTTTCAGGCTTCTGCGGATCGCGTACTTGATCTCGCTCTTATCGCCGTCCGCCTTGACGTCGAGATGCGCCAGCGCGTTCGAAACGTTGTTCTTCGCCTCCGACCAGATCGCCTCGTCCATCACGATTCCCTTGTTGACGAGATCGGTGGAAACGAGATGCCCGCTCAGTTCGTCGATACAGGCGACCACGATGATGATGCCGTCCTCGGAAAGATGGATTCTGTCGCGCAGGACGACGGATTCCCCGTCGTCAATCCCCAAACCGTCCACCAGCCGCGTTCCCGAGGAAAAACGCTCGCCGCGCTTGATGCTCTTCGGCGTCACGACCGCCGTATCCCCGATATCCGCAATCAGGATGTTGCCCGGCTTCATTCCCAAAGACTCCGCCAGTTTGGCGTGTTTTTTCAGATGGCGGTATTCGCCGTGTACGGGAATAAAGAACTTCGGGTTGGTGAGCGTGTGGATGATTTTCAGCTCGTCCCTGCACGCGTGGCCGGAAACGTGAATGGGCTCCAGCGATTCGTACACCACCTCGGCCCCCAGCCGATAGAGGTTGTTGATGACCCCGTAAACCATTTTTTCGTTGCCCGGAATGGGAGAAGCGCTGATGACGACGGTGTCGTTGTTCCCGATCTTGATCTTATTGAACTCGCCCGACGCCATGCGGGTGAGCGCGCTCATCGGCTCGCCCTGCGATCCCGTTGAAATGATCACGAGCTCGCTGTCCTTCATATTTTTAATTTTATCGATATCGATTACGAGATTCTGCGGAATTTTCAGCTCCCCGATTTTGGAAGCCGCGTCCGCGACGTTGATCATGCTGCGGCCGGAAAACACGACTTTCCGGCGGTATTTCACCGCCATATCCAAAATCTGCTGCAGCCGATGGACGTTGGACGCAAAGGTCGCGATAATCAGACGGCGGCCGATATTGTCAGAGAAAATGTGGTCGAACGTCTCCCCCACGACGCGCTCGCTCATCGTATAGCCGGGGCGCTCGATATTGGTGGACTCTGCCAAAAGCAGCAACACGCCGTTTCCGCCGATCTCCGCAATGCGGCCGAGATCGGTATGCTCGCCGTTGATCGGCGTAAAATCGATCTTGTAATCCCCCGTATGAAAGACGACGCCGACCGGAGTGGTGACCGCCAGCGCGACCGCGCCCGCGATCGAGTGGTTGACGTTGATAAATTCCACCGTAAAACACCCCAGCTTGACGATACTGCCCGGCTTGATGCAGTTCAGGCTGACGTTGTTGAGGTTGTGTTCCTTCAGCTTGTTTTCCGCCAGCGTAAGCGTGAGCTTGGTGCCGAATACCGGGATGTTGAGTTCTTTTAAGAGGTAAGGCAGACCGCCGATGTGGTCTTCGTGCCCGTGCGTGATGACGACGCCGCGGATTTTGTTTCTGTTTTCAATCAGATAACTGATATCCGGAATAACGAGGTCGATCCCCGGCATATCATCTGAGGGGAAAGACGTCCCCGCGTCGATGATAATAATATCCTTGCCGTATTCCAGCGCGGTCATATTCTTGCCGATTTCTCCCACCCCGCCCAGGAATCTGACTTTCAGTTGTTTATCGTTTTTCAAGAGATAACTCCTTCCTATCATTTCGTTTTTTTATATTATACCTTTTTTTCTGCGAAAAGTAAAGGTATTACGGCATAAATCCCGCCCGGAAAAAATACTTTCCTGAAAATTACATGCGTCAAAACAGTTGAAAAAAAAGTAAAAATCATATATAATAGTGATTAAATATTTTCAGGAGGGCATTTTTATGCGCGTCTATAATTTTTCCGCAGGGCCGTCCATGCTTCCCCTCGAAGTCCTGCAAACTGCCCAATCTTCCCTCTTAAACTACGATAATTCGGGAATGAGCATCACAGAGATGAGCCACCGTTCCAAAAATTTTATGGCCGTCAACGACGAAGCGCAGGCGCTTTTGCGCGAATTATTATCCATTCCGGATGAATATTTCACCTTATTCGTGCAGGGCGGCGCTTCGCAGCAGTTTTCCGCAATCCCTTTGAATCTTTTGAAAAACGGAAAGGCGGATTACGTCGTAACGGGCAACTTCGCCAAGAAAGCGTATCAGGAAGGGCTCAGATACGGCGATATGGCTGTCGCAGCGTCATCCGAAGACCGCAGCTTTACCTATATTCCCGACATGGATGCAACCGCTTTCCGCGAGGGCATCGATTACGTACATTTCACGCATAACAACACCATTTTCGGCACGCGGTTCACGAAACTCCCGAAAACCTCCGCTCCGCTGGTCTGCGACATGAGTTCGAGCATTTTAAGTCAGGAAACAGACGTATCCGATTATGGTTTGATCTATGCCGGCGCGCAGAAAAATATCGCGCCCGCGGGGCTGACCATCGTCATCGTCCGAAAGGATCTCGTCGGAAAACAGTCCCCTCTCTGCCCGACCATGCTGAGCTATGAGACGCAGGCAAAGGAAAACAGCCTTTACAATACGCCGCCCTGCTTTTCCATCTACATGGCGATGCTGGTTTTCCGCTGGCTGAAAAAGCTGGGAGGCGTAAAGGCAATTCAGGCAATTAACGAATACAAGGCAAAGCTCCTCTATGACTTCATCGACAGCTCATCCTTTTACAGAAACGAAGTAATCCCGCAGGACCGCTCGATCATGAACGTCCCCTTTACGACGCCGGACAAAGCCACGGACGAAGCGTTCGTCAAAGAAGCCGCCGAACACGGATTGGTATCCCTCAAGGGGCACCGTCTCACCGGCGGAATGCGCGCCTCCATCTATAACGCAATGCCGACAGAGGGGGTAAAAGCGCTGATCGCGTTCATGCAGCAATTTGAACTGCGGCACAAGGGAGGTACGGTATGAAACAGATTCTGACGTTAAACAACATCAGCCCCGCGATCGGCGGCGTGTTCGACGGACAATTTTCCGTGTCCGCAGACTGCGCCGCCCCGGACGGCATTCTGGTGCGCAGCTTCGGAATGCACGACTATGCCCTGCCGGAGAGCGTCCTGGCGGTTGCACGCGCGGGAGCGGGAACCAACAACATTCCCGCCCAAGCATATGCCGAAAAGGGAGTCGTCGTGTTCAATACGCCGGGCGCCAACGCGAACGCCGTCAAGGAGCTGGTTATTGCCGCGCTTTTATTGGGCGCGCGTAAAATTATACCCGCGATCGAATGGGTTAAAACACTTAAGGACAGCGAAGATTTAAACAAACGCGTGGAAAAGGGAAAATCAGCCTTTTCGGGCGGCGAACTGTACGGCAAAAAGCTGGGCGTAATCGGCTTGGGTGCGATCGGCGTACAGGTAGCGAACGCCGCCGTCGGGCTCGGCATGGAGGTCTTCGGGTACGATCCCTATTTATCCGTTTCCAACGCGCTGCTCCTATCCCGACACGTCAGCGAAATCAAGACGCTGGACGAATTATACGGACAGTGCGATTTTATCACCGTTCATATTCCCCTGACCGATCAGAACAAAGACATGTTTGACGGACAGGCGTTTGCAAAAATGAAGGACGGCGCCGTGCTCGTCAACCTCGCCCGCGGCGAACTGGTCGACGTCCCTGCTCTGCTGAAAGCGCTTGCTTCCGGGAAAATCGGCCGGTATATCACCGATTTTCCGCATAACGATCTGATCGGCGCGGAAAACGCGATCTGCATTCCGCACCTCGGCGCGTCGACCGTGGAGGCGGAGGACAACTGCGCGGTGATGGCGGCAAAACAGCTGAAGGACTATTTGGAAAACGGCAATATCGCGAACAGCGTCAATTATCCGAACTGTTCGCTCCCCCGCTCGGGCAGATCCAGGATCACCCTGCATCACCTCAATCAGAACAGCATGATCGCAAAAATCACTTCCGTACTCGCGGAAAACGGAGCGAACATCGAAAATTTTGTCAACAAAAGCAGAGGAAATTACGCTTACAGCATCATTGACGTCAATACCGATATACCGGAATTTGCCATTGATAAATTGCGGAAAATAGACGGCGTCATCCGCGTGCGCGTGATTTGAATTGATCCGGCGTAATGGAAATCGTGAAACTCGGCTGATATCCGGCCGAGTTTTTTCATATAAAAAACTGCTTGATAAAATAGTTTAAGTGTGCTATACTAAGCATGCTACACAAATAAATATATTTTAAAAATGAACAAACAAGGGGTTATTATACTCTTTTTTGGTCATACTCCCATCATAGTAATTTGTTAAAAATGCAAATTCCAAATGGGAATGTTTGTTCATTTCTATTTATTTGTGTAGCAACAAGGAGTTTGCGTTTTATGTGCGTAACTCCGGTTGCGCACTTTTTTATTTTAAAACGGTGCGACTATATATAAGGAGCATCGTATGAATGGCGGCGAATACGGCCTCAACCAATGCTAAAAATGCTAAAAAAGACGAATTTTATACAATGAAACGGGACATGCTGCCGTCCCGGCGCATGCCCCGTTTTGTTTCCGTGTAACTATATTTTATTTGTTGAAGTATCTCTTCAGCAGTCCCTCGAAGGCTTTGCCGTGACGTGCTTCGTCGCGCGCCATTTCGTGCACGGTGTCGTGGATGGCATCCAGCCCCAGTTCCTTTGCCTTTTTCGCGAGTTCAAATTTCCCCATGGTAGCGCCGTTTTCCGCCTCCACTCTCATTTCGAGATTCTTTTTGGTGGAATCCGTTACGACTTCACCCAGCAGTTCCGCAAACTTCGCGGCGTGTTCCGCCTCTTCGTAAGCCGCCTTTTCCCAGTAGAGACCGATCTCGGGATACCCCTCTCTGTGCGCGACGCGCGCCATCGCCAGATACATGCCGACTTCGGTGCACTCGCCGTTGAAGTTCATTCTCAGCCCTTCGATGATCTCGGGATCTACGCCCTTCGCAACGCCGACGACGTGTTCAGCCGCCCAGACTTTTTCATTTTCCACGACTTCCGTGAATTTGGAAGCGGGCGCTTTGCACTGAGGGCAGAATTCGGGGGCGCTGTCCCCTTCGTGAACATAACCGCAGATTTGGCAAACAAATTTTTTCATAACGTTCTCCTTTTTCCTTTTTTGCAGATTTTATTATTTCAAACAATCCGAGCAGACGCCGTAATAGATGCATTTTTCATCTTCCACGACAAAGCCCGCGTCGGACAGTTCTTCCGGTATTTCCGATTTGACATATAAGTCTACGATCTTACCGCACTTCTTACAGATAAAATGACGGTGGGAATCCACATGGCCGTCATAGTGCAGCTTTTTATCCATCGTCTCGAGCGTTACGAGATCTCCGTTTTCCGCCAGGCATTTCAGATTGCGGTATACCGTTCCCAAACTGATGGAAGGCTCGACGGCCTTCGCCTGCTCGTAGACCTCCTCCGCCGTAGGGTGAGAAAAACTCGCCTTCACCAAATTCAAAACCAATTCTCTCTGGCGGGAATATCTCATTGCGCCTCCTTAAACAATAATGATTATCATTATTATAACTGCAAAAAATAAATTTGTCAAGAGTTTCAGCAAAATTTTTTTAAAATTTTAAGGGAAATTTTTGCGCCGTAAATATTCTTCCCCTCTGCAACAAATTTATTTTCGTATTCGGTGGGAAGATTCTCCCAGCCGTCGCGGACGATATCATCCGTCTGCATCATAATTTCAAAGCCGTTTTCAGAATAAGAGCGCAGCGAATACGCAAAAAACGCCGCATTATCCGTTTTTTGCGCGATCACTCCGTCTTCCGTCAGCAGTTCCCTGTAAATCTTCAGAAATTTAGGATGCGTGAGTCGATGATTGGCATACGTCTTTTTGGGATACGGACAGGAAAAGTTGAGGTAAATCGCCCGTATTTTATGAGACGGGAGATAATAGAGGAGATTTTCCGCGCTGACGTTGAGAAAGCGCAGATTTTCCCGTCCCCTCTCGCGCGCCGTTTCCGCCGCGCACACGATCACGTTGCTCACGCGTTCCACCGCCAAATAACCGACGTCGGGATGAAGTCCGGAAAGCCGGTCGATAAATCCGCCCTTGCCGCAGCCGATCTCCAGTTCCACCGGTTTTTCTCCGAACAGTGCTTCCAGATCCACGGGATCGGCCTTACAGCGCGCCGGGTCAAAATAAAAACCCTCGCGCTCAACCGCCGCGAGATACCCGCGAACGGCATCCAGCCGTTCCTGCAAATGCTTTTTGCGCCTCATTCTCATATCAGAATTGTAACACGAAAAAACAGAATCGTCAACGTTTCTCAGTTGACATTTTTCAAAATTGTGCTATAATAATAGCGGAGGTATAGATATGGGTTTTTTTGATAAAGTTTCGGATGCAATCATTACTGCAGAGATGGTCTTCGAAAAAGAGTGCCGCTCTTTTACCTGCTACGGCTTGGAAGACATCACCAAAAATGTGGAGATCAAAGGTAAAATCATCGATAAGGATAATAACCTGATTCAATTTTCGGGGAATATCCTGGTGGAGACGAAATCCCTTTACGGCAAAAAATTTCTGATCGACGATCAGAACAAAATCATGGAGCTCGACCTGGATTCGGTGGAGACCAAGATGGAAGAGGTCCAGCAGAAAACCAAGACCGCACAGGTCGAAACATCCATCGTAAAATTCAACTACCGTAAACTGGAATTGATTTAAAACGGCACATTGCCGCCCGTACCCGACACATGAAAACAGCGCATGGCGCCGCTCTCCGCGGCAGAATGCGCTGTTTTTTTCGCTCATTTATGTTTTTTTCTTTCCCCCGTCAGCCGCGGTACTCCTCCATCAAAGCCTTGAACGCGGGGAGCGCCCGTTCAATCTGTTCGGTCGATACGCAGTACGCGATCCGCACAAATCCCTTCACGCCGAACCCGTCGCACGGGACCAGCAAGAGCTCGTGCCTTTTCGCCCTCTCGCAAAAAGCGGCCGCGTCCGGCTCGGGCGTTTCGACAAAGAGATAAAAAGCGCCGTCCGGCTTGATGCAGTGATAACCGAAGGAGACCAATCCCTCATACAGCAGTTTCCGGTTTCTCTCGTATACAGAAATATCGGACAGCTGGCCGACGCATTCGCGGACGACAAACTGAAACAGGCTCGGGGCGCAGACATAGCCCAAAGACCGCCCCGCCCCCAAAACGGCCAAATAGACGCTGACGGCATCCTCTGCATCCGGCGAAACCATGACGTAACCGATCCGTTCCCCCGGCAGAGAAAGGGTCTTGGAATAAGAATAGCAGACTAAGGTATTGGCATAATACCGCGGAATAAAGGGGACAAAAACGCCGCCATACACCAGTTCGCGGTAGGGTTCGTCCGTGACGATATAGATCGGATGCCCGTATTCCTCTTGTTTCCGTCTGAGAATATCCGAAAGTTTAACGATCGTCTCCTCCGTATAAACCACGCCGCTGGGATTATTCGGCGAATTGACGATCACCGCCTTGGTGAGCGGAGACAGCCTGCTTTCAAAATCGCCGAAATCGATCTGGAAAGTGTCCCGTTCGGGTTCGGATACCACCAGTGTTCCGCCCGCCTGCGCCACAAAGACTTTGTATTCCGTAAAATACGGAGCAAAGACCACGCATTCATCTCCCCGGTTCAACAACCCCGTCAATGAGACGGACAACGATGCCGCCGCGCCCGCCGTCATATAGATAAAATCGGGCGAAACAACATAATTATGTCTGTCATAAAGATGATCGGAAATCGCTTTTCTTACCGAATAATCTCCTTGCGCAGAAGTGTACCCGTGAAGCGCGACCGCGTCTTCGTGTTCGATTAAGTTTAAAATTGTTTTTTTGACCGAATCCGGCGGCGCGACGGAAGGATTCCCGATGGAAAAATCATACACGTTTTCCGCGCCGATCTCCTTCTTTCTCATTTTTGCATACTCAAAAATCTCCCTGATGACCGAGCGCTGATTTCCCAGCTGAAACATACTTTCATTTACATTCATTTTCTTTCTCCTTCTTCTCTTCCCAGAGAACGCAGCACTTCACCCACTTTTCCGACTACTTCCGAAGGCGTCATTGCGTAAGCGGTCAGTTCCTTTTCCGCGCGTTCCCCCGCCTTGCCCATCATCCAGCTGCCGACAGACGCCGCAGAGAATGCGTCCAAACCCCTTGCCGCCAGGCCGACGATAAAACCGGATAGCACGTCTCCGCTCCCGCCCTTCGCCATGCCGGAGGAACCGGTTGCATTGAAGCACACGCGCTCTCCGTCCGTGAGAACGGAAACACAGCTCTTTAGCAGCACCGTTACGCCGTGTTCCGCCGCGAAACTACGCGCCGACCCGACGGGATCGTTTAAAATCACTTCGGCAGACTTTCCGGACAATCGGGAAAATTCGCCGACGTGCGGCGTCAGGAGTACATCTCCTCTTCGCCGCTTTAGAATTTCAATGCCGTGAACAGACAGGGCGTTCAGCGCGTCCGCATCGATCACCAGGACACCGGGAAAATGCTCGATCAGATACGAGACAATCGAATAAACCGCATCTGAAGCCCCCATGCCCATTCCGACAGCTACCGCACGGCTGTTCGCGCAGATCTCTTCCAACACCGCGGGATCGCAGATAAGATCCCCGTTCTCCTCCGGCAAAGCATATTTCATGGTGCATTCGGGGACCTTTCCCATATATAAGTCAAAGAGCCCGGCCGGAACGGCGAGATTGACGTAACCGCATCCCATCTTCAGCGCCGCGGCGCCCTGCGCCGCCAGCAATACGGCGCCCGAATATGCGCGGCTTCCGCCGATCAGACAGCTTTTACCGAACATTCCCTTGTGCACGTTGCGCGCGCGGTCGGGGAAAAAAGCGGCGATATCTTCCCGCTCCAGACAATATCCGTAGTTATCTTCCCACAGACTGATGCCGATATCCGCAGTGACCGTTTCGCCCGCATAATTGATGCCGTCGTTTATAAGATGCCCGTATTTCAGCTCCTGAATCGCAACCGTCATATCAGCCCGCACGGCGGCGCCCATCGGAAAACCGGTATCCGCATTCACTCCGCTCGCGATATCGCATGCGACCACAAATGCACCCGAAGCATTGATCGCCTCGATTGCCGCACGGTATTTCCCCTCCGGCGCGCGGTTCAGTCCGATCCCGAAAATACAGTCCACGACGATATCGTACGCGCCTTGAAAGACGCCGTCAGAAGACTGTTCCACCCAAAAGACGTCCGGCTGAAAGCCGTGCGACAGGGCGAGCGACTGCGCCGCGGCGGCGCCATCCTTCCCGTTGTTCCCGCGGCCGCAGACGAATAATACCCGCCCTCCGCGAAATCTCTTCCTGATCGCCCCTGCCAGCGCCTCGCCCGCACGCAGGATCAGATCCTCTTCCGGAATCCCCAGGCGCTCGATCGTATAGCGGTCGCCTTCCCGCATCTGCGCGATCGTCAATACGCGTCGCATGATTCTTCCTCCAATCCCCTGATCGCCTGTTTGCAGATCTCGTAAGCGTATCCTTTGGACAGCAAATAACGATAGGTCTTTTGTACGGCGTTTTCTTCTCCGCGCCGCCTGGCATAATATTTTTCCGCCGTCGCCCGGGCGCCGCTCAGCTGCCGATCTTCCGCGTCTTCCAACGCGCGGTCGATTTCCTCCGGCGCTATCCCCTTCTGAAAGAGCTCGCAGCGCATCAGCCGTTCCCCCTTCTTTTCACCGTATGCCTTGACGTAGGCCTTCGCGTAAGCGCCGTCGTCCAGATAGCCGTAATATTCCAGCTTTTCGAGACATGCTTCTATTACGCCGCCCAAATATCCTTTCTTTTCCAGGTGATCCGCGATCTGCCTTTTCGTCTTCATCGCGTTCGAGAGAAAATTGAGGGCACAGTCGAACGCCTGAAGCCGCTCGCTTTCCATCTGCATGGCTTCCAGCTCCTCCGCGGCGACGGCGGTTCCCGCTTTCAGCCGATATTTCACCACGGTCTCCGCCTGCAGCCCGCAGAAGAACGCGCCGTCCACAAAGATATTGCAGCGATCCTTTTTTTTCTTTTGCGCCGTGATTTCCGTTATGACCGCCATGCTCCCTCCGCAAACGCAGCATAATGCGTTTCTCCCTCTGCCAGCGAAACCTTGCCTGCAAAATAGTCGGTCAGCCGTGCGGTAAACGCGCCGTATTCCCCGCAGGGAACAGAGAGCGCGAGGGAAACCTCGTCTGTAAAATCCGTCCGCTCTACGACTGCCTGCTCCCGCTCGAGAAACTGAAGCATTTTCGGATACTGATCATAGGTCAGCTTTAATAAACCGGTCTTGACCAGGCGGTTCTCCACGATCCGCGCGCCGTCCAGCGCCTTTGACACGCTCTCCGCATAGGCGCGGACCAAACCGCCCGCGCCCAGCTTGATGCCGCCGAAATAACGCGTCACAACCGCCGCCGTTTTCATTATTTTTCTGTTTTTCAGCACTTCCAGCATAGGCATGCCCGCCGTTCCCTGCGGCTCGCCGTCATCCGAATACTTCATGACGTTGCCGATTTCATCCGCGATATAAGCGTAGCAGTTGTGCGTGGCGAGCGAATGCGTCTTTCGCATCCCAGCGATAAACTGCTTTGCAGCCTCCTCATCCGCCACTTCCCGCAGCGTACAGATGAACTTCGAGCGCTCGATCACGATGGTATTTTCCGCCACACCCTGTACGCTCAGATAAGACTCTTTCATCCGAGGGTCACTTTTATGTGGATTTTTTTGCCCTTATGAAGGACGAACGCGCCCTTTTCCCGCACAGAATCCAACGTGGCGAACGGATCCGTGATTTTTGTGTCGTCTATCATGACGCCGCCGCCTTCGATCAGGCGCTTCGCTTCCCCCTTTGATTTCGCCTGACCGCAGAGGACCAGCGCATCCGCCACAAGCGCGGTGTCGCAAGGAATCGTGACCGCCGGCATGTCTTCGGCGGAGCCTCCTCCGAAAGCGGCGCGCGCCTGGCGCTGTGCCTCCAGAGCCTTTTCTTCCCCGTGAACCAACCTAGTCACTTCGAAAGCGAGCCGTTCTTTCGCTGCATTCATGCGTTCATCCATATGCTTTGTCAGCGCTTCGATCTCCTCCAGTTCCATAAAAGTGAGAAGCCTCATGCACTCGTTTACCTTCACGTCTTCCACGTTTCGGAAATACTGATAAAACTCATACGGAGACGTTTTATTTTCATCCAGCCAAAGAGCGCCCTTTGCGGTCTTTCCCATTTTATTCCCGTCGCTGGTCAATAGCAATGTAAAGGTCATGGCATACGCAGGTTTCCCCTCTTTCCGCCTGATCAGATCCGCCCCCGCAAGCATATTGCTCCACTGATCGTCTCCCCCCATCTGAAGCTGACAGCCGTAATCCTGATTGAGCCGCAGGAAGTCGTACCCCTGCATCAGCATATAATTAAATTCCAAGAAGGAAAGCCCGCGCTCCATTCTCGACTTGAAGCACTCCGCCGTCAGCATGCGGTTTACAGAGAAATGCACGCCGATTTCACGCAAAAAATCCACGTAATTGAGATTCAGAAGCCAGTCCGCGTTATTCACCATTTTCGCGGCGTTTTCCCCCTCAAAATCGATAAACCGGGACATCTGTTTCTGGAAACACGCCACATTATGCGCGATCGTCTCCTTCGTCATCATGGAACGCATATCCGTTCTTCCGGAAGGATCGCCGATCATAGCCGTGCCGCCGCCGAACAGCGCGATCGGGCGATGCCCCGCGCGCTGCATGTGCGCCATCGCCATGATGGGAATATAGTGCCCGATATGGAGACTGTCTGCCGTCGGATCGAATCCGACATAAAAAGAGACCTTTTCACTCCCCAAAAGTTTATATAAATCTTCTTCAAATACCGTTTGTTTTATAAATCCGCGCTCTTTTAATACATCGAAAACGTTTTTCATCATCCGACCTCAATAAAATCTTTTTAAAGATTTTACCACATTTGCCTGTTTTTATCAAGCATTCGGCAGAGATAACGCTTTTTTCTCCGTAAAATCGACACAGATTTTTATTATGAAATTTTCTCTTTTCATTTTCAAACTTTTTATAAAAAAATACTTGCAAAGATAAAAAAAATATGCTATTATAGAATGCGCAAGGGGATATGGCTCAGTTGGTAGAGCGATGCGTTCGCAACGCATAGGTCAGCGGTTCGATCCCGCTTATCTCCACCAAACGGGAACTATCCGAACACCACTATTACGCAGCAGTGGGTTCGGGTAGTTTTTTATATAGTTGACTATAAATAAGTTTTATTGTATAATTAAAAAAACGAGGTTGAATTATGATTCCAGCAGAAATTTTGAAAATTGTATATTATATTGAAGTTGGGGCAAAATGTGGGACATCTTTTTTATTGAAGCAAAATGAAAAAATTTTTCTAATTACGGCTAAACATTTATTTGAGGAGTTAAATTATCCTAAAGATTTGTCAATAAAATTACAAATCAATCGTTCATTGACTGAGTTAATTGTTAGTGCAAAATATTCATGTGATTCAGAGGGTGATATAGCAGTATTAGAGCCAATTACCCCTATTGAATTAAATCTAACAAAAGATATAACTTATAGTATAGCAGGTACAAATTTTGGACAAGATGTATTCTTTTTGGGGTTCCCATATCACACGGAACAAAGCCTAATTTCTTTAGCAGACGGAGAGAACCCTATTCCAATTATTAAAAGAGCGTGTTTCTCTGGGATGTTATCACCTTCACAAATTCTATTGGATGGCATTAACAATAAAGGCTTTTCAGGTGGGCCAATATGTGCATTTAATTATAGTACGCACAAATGGCAAATCATTGGAGTTATTAACAGCTATCATAAAGATATACAAGAAGTTTATAACGAAAGAAAGATTCCTCAGAAATTATTTGTCGACGGTAATTCTGGCATTATTCATGCAACTTCAATACAGGTTGCGCTTCAACTGATTGAAGAAAAGTAAATATGCTTTTAACCAGCATCAAGAGTGTTTTCCTCTTTTTTTGCCCTTCGTTGTGGCTATCGTAGCACAGTTCTCGCGGAAGTCAACGGGAAAAATTATTGCTGAAAAATAGAATAGCCCTATACACGGAAAGCCGGGTAGGTCAAATTGACCTGCTCGGCTTTTTTCGTTTACAGCAGATTTCCCGTTATCCGTATGCAATAATTTTGTCCTTTGTCGTTGACTTCCGATTTACCTCTTTTGAATGAATGAGAGTATCTCTCGCCCGGTGCTTACTTCGCCCCTGCCGAAAGGCAAAATAAAAATTTGGAGGTAAAACTCTATGGAAACCAACAAAGAAGGGTATTATGTACGGCGAATGGAACGATAACGGACGATTATTAAACTATTGATAAATTTCAATTTTTCGGGCATTTTAATGATTCGTTTTATGTTATGATTTCTTCCCCAGTAAGACACATGCAAAGGAGTGTATAAACGCGAAGCATGTGTCTTTTGTTTTGCAAAAACGCTCTTTCCGGTTTGCATGACGGATTCACAGGAAGAATGGAATCCCCCATCTGATTTTCCCTTGCATAAGGAAACGAAAACAGCCGCCTGCCGTAATTACGGCAGGCGGCTGGCTGTAAAAACATTTATGAATTTTCCGTCATATGGCTGCTGAAATTCTGCGGAATCATTCTTTCAGCCGATCGTAATCCACTTTTCCGAAGGAAGTGAGCGGCAGTTTTTCGAGAAATACATAGCGTTTGGGCTGAGACCACTTATTCAGATGAACGGAAGCGGCTGCCCGAATCCTGGCAAGCGTCTCCTCTTCCGTTTCCGAAACCTTTTTCCGCTCAATAAAAGCGACAAGAATGTGCCCTTTTTTTTCATCCGCGGCGGCCTTGACGCCGACTGACCCCACGGCGGGATCTTCCGCCAGAACCGATTCGACTTCCGAAGGGAAAACATTTACGCCCGACACTTTGACAATCCGCTTTTCCCGTTCCCGGAAGAAGAGATACCCGTCCTGATCGACATAGCCGATATCCCCCGTTTTCAGCCATAATGCGCCGCGGTCGTGAAACAGAGCGGAACTGTCTCCGCCCAGGTATCCCTTCATCAGCGACGGCGAAGAAAGACAGATTTCCCCGGTAACGCCGCGGGGCTGCCGCTTTCCATCGATATACGCTTCCGCCTGATAGGCTTTGCACAGCGGACGGCCAACTGAGCCCTCCCGCTCCGCGCCACGCTTATTGACACTGTACACGCCCGCGGCCTCAGTAATTCCGTATCCCTCGTACAGGCGGCACGTTCCGCCGCGTCTTTCAATCAACTCATTCATTTTCAGGCGGACCGGATCGTCTAGGCGGTCGCCGCCGCAAAACGCCGCCGTCAAATTTTTCAGCTTGGGACAATCGAAGCGCGGTTCCGCGACGATGCCTTTATACATCGTAGGCACGCCCGCCATGACCGTAATTTTCCCCGCCGCGATATACGCCGCGATCTTGCGCGGAGAATAACGCGGAATCAGGACGGATTCATAGCCGAACAAAAACGCGCAGTGAAACCCTACGCCAAGCCCGAACGCGTGAAACATGGGTAAAACCGCGGACAGTTTCTCCCTTTCGCCCAGCGTTTCGCCGTTAACCGCGTTGATGATGGCCTTTCCTGCCGTATTGAGCGCGCCGTTCGTGAGCAGTACGCTCTTTGCCTGCCCGGTCGTGCCGCCGCTGTGCATGACCGCGGCGACGAGATCCGCATCTTTTTCGGCCGCGGGAAGCGGCGCGCCCTCTCCCTTCTCCAAAAAGGAGAAATATTCCATCAGATGCGCATTTTTCTCCAACGAAGCGACGCGCCTGCGCCGCCTGCCAAATGCAAGGCGATAAAAAACGCTTTCAAAATCCGAGATATTATCCGTTACCGAACAGAACACCACGGCGCAGGGAAACTGCTCCCACTCCGAAGCCCAGCGCTCGGCAAGCTCGTCAAAGACAAAGACCGCTTTGCTTTGCGTTTGTACGGCGTATCCTTTCAGTTTTTCAAAGGGCTCGAGCGGATGGACAAGATTGACCGTAATTCCCAGTCGGTTCGCCCCGTAAAACAGATATGGCGCCAGCGGCATGTTCGGCAAAGCGAGCGTAATCGTATCCCCTCTGTCAATCCCCATTCCCGAAAGCGCTTCGGAGACGCGCTCCATCTGATAAAACATGCGGGAATAAGAAATATGTCTGCCGTAAAAATAGAGCGCGGGCTTTTTCAGGTTGACCGCACGGCGGCGCACCTCCGCATACATGCTCTGCGATGCGCCGACCTCGTCCCGCCCCGCAGTCCGTTCGACGGCCGTTTTGTAGCAGAACAGATACGCCGTGTAAAAGAGCCAGGCGGAAACAATAATCGCCGCACAGTAGAGAACGGCGTTGCATTCCCAGCCAAGCGTTCTTACGATATCCCTGCAAATGATGAGAGGACTCGGCTTGGGCCCCAGATAAAAGAGATTGACATCCGCGCCGGGAAGGTCGTAACAGAGCAGATTGACGGCAAAGGCGACCGCACAGCAGGAGAGGTAAACGCCGACTGCCGGCATAAAATCACGGAAGGATTTTCCCGCCCGCCCCGTCGTGAAAAGATACAGACCCAAAAATATGAGGATCATGTGCCAGGTAAAGGAGTGGATCGTGAGCGTCCAATAGGGAAGGCACATGCTTTCAGGCGAAAAATAGGAGACGAATCCGCCCATGAATCCGAACGATCCCGTAAACGTATAGAGCGCACGCTTTGCCTTGCCCTCTTTCAGCCAGGGAACGATCAGGCATACGTACATGGGAATACTGCAGAGCTGGAAAGGGATTCTGTCGTACTGATAAGAGCCTTCGCCGACGACGTACGTATAAAACAGCTGTTTGTAAAGTTCGGAAATCAGGAGAAAAAGGCCGATGCCGAAAATCAGCCAACGATTCTTTTTTTCGTTGATTCTGCGTAACATAATCGCAGCGAAAATCGACAGAGATAATCCGACGATCCAAAAGGTCAGATGAAATGCGCCGTAAGGAGAAGGCGGCGTCATTTCCCAAGCGGTCAGACGTAAAAAATCAATCACTTTTCCTCTCCTTTACAAAATATTCAGCACTGCGGACAAAAATACGATCAGGCAGTACATGATAATCTGAGATCCGAAATAAAACCAAAGCGAATGCCTGCCGATAAAGGTGACGGGCGAAACGTATTTGGGATTGACGGAGGGAAACAGCGTTTTCTTTTCCCGATACAGCACCATGCCGAGCCCCGCCCCCAGCAGAAACCAGCCGAAAGCAGGAAACAGAGAGAGATAATCCCCCTCGGATATTCTTGTTTCCAGCTTGTCCTTCGGCTGAAAGAACAGCCCGCCCAGCAAATTGCCGTCATAAAAATGCTCGAGGAAATAATATCCCGCCACAAGAGCGAACACGACGAGTATCGTCGTGCAGGCGAAAAACAGGTTTTTCGCCCAATCAGAGCGGCAGCGCCTGTAGATCTGCTCCAGCCCGGAAAACGCGAGCGTACAGATTGCCAGCACGTGAATGACGTTGAAACGGATCGGATAAACGCCCTCGATGCCGATGAGGGGAAGTAAAACGGTGATCAGCGTAAAACCGATTCCCGCCCCCGCCAGCAGCATTCCCCTGACAAAATTATTTTTGGAAAAACGGGAAGATACGCCGCTGATTGCGACGAACAGCATGACGAACGAATAGCGCGTGATTTCCCTGAGGCCGCCGAATACGGTCGCATTGGCGCCTGTGGTGTAATAGCTGACCGACCACTCATAGAGCTTTTTCCCGAAAGAGGAGGAAAAGCTCCCTCCCAATTCGTTGACGTCCCACATAAAGTGATCGAAAATAACGAACAAGATCAGAAAACCGCGCAGAAAATCGATTTCCCATATCCTCTGTTTTTTAACCATTGGTTCCGATTTCCCTTCTTTTTTCTTCTTGCGTGCGTTGATCCGCCAACATGCGGTAGACTTCTCCGTTTGTCATAGAATGAATTTCTGCGCTGTTCCCCAGCGTTTCAAAAATTTTACCGACTTCTTCCCAGCTGTCGTAATAGTCGAATTCATAGCTGTGTCCCCAGATATAGAGGAGCTTTATGCTTTCATCGTCTTTTTCAGCGAGAAAGCGTCGGACGGTATCCGCAAGCGCACGGACATCGTTTGCCTGAATCGTGGGGCGCCAGCGGTAAAAATCCTCCGGCAGGGAAAAGTCGCCCGTGTTTTCGATGGTGCGGGCATATTTTACGCCCGTCTCCCGCACGGCGCGGAGCACAGACGCGTTGTAATTCGGGTGCGCGCCCGGATAGGCGAAGCCGATCACTTTTCTCTCCGCAATCGCCTCGAGCGCCCTCCTGTCCTCCTCGATTTCCCTCAGAATCCGGCCGTAGGAGAGTTTCTTGAGATCGGGATGCGTGAGCGTATGAGCGGCCACTTCGTGGCCTTGGTAAAGCGATTTTACGCGTTCAGGCGCAATTTTATCGTGCGCGACCCTCTTATCGGGAAACGTCAGTTCTCCCTTTGTTCCCAAAAGAGCGGAATTGAGATTGAACGTCCCCTTCAAACGGCAGGCGTTGAGAATGGACACAAGCCGTTCATCCTGTAAAATACCGTCGTCAAACGACAATGTGACAATTTTCATTTCATCTCCCGAGCGCGCGCATCACGCCCTCTTCAAACAAATTCATGTGCGGAGCGCCCGCACCGCCGTACGTCAGGGAGTTGTGCATATACACCGCGGCGAGCCGGCGCGCGGGTTCCGCCCAGAAATGCGTACCGTAGGCGCCGCTCCAGCCGAAACTGCCGGGTGCAAGCGGCTGCCCCGGAATCGTCTTCGACAGCGTGCGCACGCCCAGCCCCCAGTTAAACCAATCGGTGATTCCGGCGACCGATTGCGGCAGCCATGGTTTTTGCATCAGCCCGACGCTCTCGCGCCGCAAAATGCGTACCCCGTCCAGTTCCCCCATACAGGCGAGCATGGACGCGAAGCGGGCGTAATCTTCCGCCGTCGCCATCAGCCCGGCGCCGCCGCCCGGATAATCGGCCGGAAAGTCGTCAAAATTATGCTCCTCCAGCGGGTCGCGGAGCAAGCGCCCATCCTCGTGGCGATAGGATACGACGATACTGCCGGGCGCAAAAGCCGCGCGGGAATAGCCCGTATTCCGCATACCGAGGGGAAGAAAAATATTTTTCTCCAAAAACGCGGCATAGGGCATGCCGGAAACGATTTCGACGATGCGCGCCGCGACATCCAGCGCCATCACGGGACTGTAGCTCTGAGCGGTCCCGGGGATAAATTCCAGCGGAAAATCCGCGTAGCGCTGAACCGCCGCGGCGAGCGTGTCCCCTTCCCGCGGCTTTGCCTCACAATAAAAGTCCGCTACCGGCTCCCCGGAACCGATTCCGGAGGAATGCGTGAGCAGATGAAGTACGGTTACGGGAACGGGATTTTTCCGCCCCCGTTCGTAATGACCGCGCTTTTTTTCCGCCAGAAAGGTATCCTGAAACGCGGGCAGATAGCGGGAGACGGGATCCTCCAACGCCAGCCATCCGCGCTCCCGGCAGATCAGCACGGCGGCGGCAGTGACAGGCTTCGTCATCGAAGCGAGGCGGAACACGCTCTTTGGAGAGAGCGCGATCTTTTTTTCCAGATCCGCATAACCGCAGCTGACCTCGAACACGGGCGAACCGGCGAGATAAACCGCCGCGCTTGCGCCGGCGATTTTCCCCTCACGCACCATGCGCGTAAGATTTTCTTCTACTTCCTTAAAGTCATACATGGTTTTCTTCTTACGATATTTTCTTTTTATTATACCGTAAACAGGCAAATAAAGTCAAAGCCTTTGGGAAAACAAAAAGAATTCCGCCCGAAAAAGCGGGCGGAATTTCCCTTTCACAGGCGGTAGTCGATATCGAACGGCCGTTTTTTGTAATAATACTTTTTATCTTCCTCCGTGATTTCCCGTATGACGCGGCAGGGATTTCCCGCCGCGACGACGTCGGGAGGAATCCTTCCCGTGACGACGCTGCCCGAACCGATCACCGAATTCGCTCCGACGGACGCGCCGGGATTCACGACCACGTTCGCGCCCAGCCAGACGTTATCGCCGATCTCGATCGGAATACCGTACTCGTAGAGCGAATTGCGCGGTTCATAATGAACGGGGTGCCCCGCCGTCGTCAGCGTGACGTTCGGCCCGCAGAAAACGTCATTGCCGATCGTCACCTTCGCGACATCCAGCACGACAAAGTTGTAATTGGCGAAAAAGCCCTCTCCGATCTCCGTATTTTTCCCGTAGTCCACGTAGAGAGGCGCGCAGACGACGCAGTTTTTTCCCACTTTACCGAATATTTCGGCAAGCAGCGCGGTCTGCCCCTGCACGTCGCCGGGATCGAGCAGATTGAAACGGCGCGCGCGCCGTTTCGCCTCAAGGCTTTCCCCGAGCAGAACATCGTCCACGCGGTAAGGAAGGCCCGCGCGCATCCGCTCCTTCATGTCCATCGTTCCGTCCTCCGATCAGGCGAGCGACCCCATGGGATCCCACGGATCCAGCTCCACGGGTTTCGACTCATAAGCCGCACGCTGCTCTGCGGAGAGGTATTTTTTATGTACCACTACCTGATAATTATATTCGTCGAACCAACGGTCGCTCATCACCATAAAGCCCTCTTTGAACCGCTCTTTCCCCCAGCTGTTCTCCACTCTCCAGCGGTTCGGCAAGCCGTTTTCATCCAGATTGACGCCGACAAACACCATTGCGTGCGTCATCAGGCTGTTGCCGTACAGGATGCGTTCGCCCTTGGTCATGCCCCGGCGGATCCCGAACAGCTCGTCTGTCTTATAATTTTCGGTGTCCAGAATTCCCGCATCGCGGTCGAATTCCTTGCCGACGTCGCAGCCGAACCAGACGGGAGAGCCGTCCTTCAGCTGTGCGATTGCGAGCGCCTTCACCTCATCTGACGGCAGATTTAGATAGCGGACGATCCGCCCTTCCCGGACGTTCCCCAGATATCTGACCGTAAAGCTCCTGTAATAGGGTTTGTCTTCGGTGGGCGCGTTGATCACGCTGATGTAATCGTTGACGTCCACGCCGACAAATTCGCGGTAGAAGCGCTCGGGCGTCATATCCCGGAAGCGGATAAACTTTTTGTCCTTGTCGCGCGCCTCGAAATCAAAGGTTTTGGGCGGCTTTCCGAGCGATATGGCGAGAATCTTATAGATATCCGCCAGCATCTCGTCCTTCTGCGCCGAAATTTCCGCGCGGTCCGCCCCGCTCCGCATCGCTCTGCGCAGCAGCATGGCGTCCTCCTGCAGTTTGGTAAGAAGGAGAAAGTCCATTTCCGCGGTCGCGGAAGAGCAGGCAGTCTCCGGCATCGCATCCTTGGGCACGACGCCGTACTTGGTGATGATATTGCAGATCATATCCCACTGTCCGCCGTCCTGCGTGGCGGCGCCGATCAGGTGCTGCAGCAGGCGGCTGTCGGCAGGCTCTTCATACGTTTCGATGACGTTTTCCAGAAAATAATTCGCCTTCTCCAGCTTATCGTAAAAGAGCGTGTAGTTCTGGGAAAACTCAAAGGATTCCAGATTGTACTTTTTTACGACGCCGAAGCGCAGAACGTTCAGCGCCGCAAACATCCAGCAGCGCCCGCTCTGCTTCTGATTGGTCACGCCCGTCTGCTCGAGCGAGATGGAAAATTCGTTGCGCATGTCCCGCGCAGCCTGATAGTTGAGCGCCGCTTTTTTAATCCCGTTCGAAGTGACGGCGTTCATCGCGACCGCGTTTTTTCCGTCACGGTCAAACCGCTCTTCAAACAGAGAAAGCATTTTTTTCGTTACTTCCATAATATCTCCTTTCCGTTCATTATCTTATGCCGAATCCTGTTTCAGTGTAGCATAAATTCCTTTCAAATGTCAATTTTACGGCGGGCATAAAGAAAATACGCGGCAGAACCCTGCCGCGCAACCGCCGTTTATCGGATTCCAAGCTGGCAGTACGTCTCCGTAATGCGCTCGACTTTCTCTTTGAATTTCTCCTCTTCTTCCTCCGTGAGAGGCATCGCAACGCGGCGTTTGATGCCGTTTCCGTCCAGAAAACAGGGAACGCCCGTGCAGATATCCTTTCCGTCCGCCCCCGGAATGAGGGTGGAAACGGGGAGAATTTTGTTGGAGTTGGAGATGATCGCCTCCACCAGCTGCGCGACGGATGCCGCGATCGCGTAGAACGTCGCTCCTTTCAGCTGAATCACCTTTGCGCCGGACTTGACCACCTTATCGTAGAGGTCCTTGAAATTGCCGTCAATATCCGCTTCTTCCCCGAACAGCTCCTTTGCGTAAGTCTTCACGGGGACGCCGCCGACCGTGCAGAGGCTCCAGGGCACGAAGCACTGATCGCCGTGCTCTCCGAACACGTAGGAATTGACGCTCTTGATATCCACGTCGAGATACTCCGCAATCGCCTGCGACAGGCGGTTGGAATCCAGAAGCGTACCCGTACCGACCACGCGCGAAGCGGGAAGCCCCGTGCAGCGGACGGTGACGTACGTCAGCACGTCGACGGGATTGGAAACGATGATGTAGATCGCATCCGGGGCGATTTTCGCCACCTTCGGCATCACGCTTTCGATGATGCCGACGTTGATCTTTGCCAGATCCAGACGGGACTGACCGGGTTTTCTGCCCACGCCCAGCGTGGCGATGACGATATCCGAACCGGCCGCGTCTTCATATTCCCCGAAGCGCACTTTTACGGAAGGAAAGCACGCCGCGCACTGCGCCAGGTCGAGGGATTCGCCCTCCGCCTTGTCGCGGTTGATATCGACGAGCAAAATTTCCGAACACGTTCCCTGCTGCATCAGCGTATAGGCGATGGTCGAGCCGACGTTTCCTGCGCCGATAATGGATATTTTCTTCTTGGATTGCATAGTTATCTCCTGTCGTATATTATTAGGGCAAATTCCCTCGTTATCAAAGTATGCCGGCGGACAGCCGCGCGGTTCAGGTTTTCGCCATCGGCATCACCCACGCCGTGGGCAAGACCTTTGCCAAGAGGCGGTAAAACTTGAAAAACAGCCGGTTGGTATAGATAAATTTACCGCGTTTTGCGCACTTCAGCGTGCCGCGCACCACCTTTACCGGATCGCAGTACGGCAATTTGTCGAACGTCTTTGACTTGACGCCGCCGACGGCGATAAATTCGGTCGCCATCGGGCCGGGACAGACCACCGTCACGCGGATCTCTCTGTCATCCTTTCTGAGCTCGTAGTTCAGCCCGCGCGCAAACGCCGTCACATAGGCTTTGGTAGACGAATACGTCGTCATAAACGCATTGGGCGCAAAAGAGGCGATGGAAGAGGTGAAGATCATTCTTCCGCCCTTTCCCATATAGGGAAGCGCGATTGCGGAGAGCGCGGTGACGGCTTTCACGTTGACATCCACGCAGTTTATCTGCTTTTCCGCCCCGAGCGACTCCACGCTGCCCCAAAAGCCCAAACCAGCGTTGTTGACGAACAGGCGGATTTCCGGCTGTTCTGCCGCGAGCTTTTCCCGCAGGGCGGCATAGCTTTCGTCCTGCGCGAGATCCAAAGCGAGGCTTACGACCTTTTTCTCCGGCAACAGCGCGGCGTATTCGCTCAGGCGCTCCGCACGGCGGGCAATCAGCCAATATTCCTCCACCTCCGGAAAAAAGGAAGCGGCCTGCAAAAAAAATTCTCTCCCCAGCCCGGAAGAAGCGCCCGTTATGATCGCTATTTTCATATCATCCCCCTCATACCACCTGAAACAGGTAAAATTTCAAATAATCCGTCTCCGGAACGTTCCACAAAATCGGATGATCGGGCGCCTGCTTTTTCGCCTCGATCTGACGGAGATTCACACCCGCCTCGCGCGCGGCGCCCGTCAGCATTTGGCGGAATGCGTCGTCGTAGGCGAAATGCGAACAGGAGCAGGTGGCGAAATATCCGCCGCGCTGAACCAGCTTCATGCCCCGGTAATTGATCTCCCGATAACCGCGCATCGCGGCGTCGATCGTCTTTCTCGACTTCGTGAAAGCGGGTGGATCCAGAATCACGAAATCAAACTTTTTCCGCTCCTCTTCCATGCGGCGGAGGGTCTCGAACACGTCTTCCACCAGAAAGTCGATCTTATCTTCCATCCCGTTTAGGCGGGCGTTCCGTTTCGCCGTCTCGATCGCGTTTTCCGAGATATCGACTGCGGTCACATGCAGCGCGCCGCCCCGGACGGCATTCAGCGCGAAAGAGCCGGTGTGCGTAAAACAGTCGAGCACGCGCTTGCCGTTTGCAATATGAGACACTGCCAGGCGGTTGTATTTCTGATCCAAAAAGTACCCCGTCTTCTGCCCGTTGCCGAAATCTACCGAGAAACGCAGGCCGTTTTCGACGCTCTCCGTCTCTGCGGCGTCATCCGACGGCGTTCGGTACCAGCCCTTGCTCTCTTCCAGCCCCTCCAGCCGGCGGACGGAAACGTCGTTCCGCTCGTAGATGCCGCGCACCGCTATGCCGTTTTCTTCCAATACCCGCAGCATTGCGTCAAAAAGGACGTCCTTGCGCACTTCCAGCCCGTAAGACAGGATCTGAACCACCAATACGTCGTGAAACAGATCCGCCGTGAGCCCGGGCAGCTGGTCTGCCTCGCCGAAAATCAGGCGGAAGCAATCCATGTTATCCGCATGCAAAACGGTTTTGCGGTATTCGTAAGCGTATTTTATCCGTCGGCAGAAAAAAGCCTCGTCGAATCGGTCGTTCGCGTTCCGGGACAGAAGGCGGACTCTGATTTTTGAATGCGCGTTGTAAAAGCCCGTACCCAGATAACTCCCCTTCCTGCTGACGACGTCCACCAGTTCTCCGTTCTCCGGCGCTCCTTCGCAGGAGACGATTTCCTCCCCGAAAATCCAGGGATGACCGGCAAGCACGGAACGCTCCTGCTTTTCGGTTATCGCCGCCCGTTTATATTCTCTCGGTACGTTCATAGATCACCACGCGGAAAAACAAAAGCCCCCTTAACAAACCGTTTTTCCCCTTCTGCCGCTCCTTTTTTTATCTTTTTCTGAAAATCCAAATTCTCTCACTTATACTGATATGATAACACATTTGCAACGATTTGACAAGGATTTGACAAAAAAATATGCCGCGATTTTTATCGCGGCATCCGTTTGCGCTTTTTGTCAGGCGTTGAACATCAGGCGCTCGGAGCGGAACATGCGCGTCAGCACCCATATCAGTACGCCCGTATAGAGCAGATTGCAGCCGATCGTGAGAACCAGGTTCAGCGTGCTCATCTGGAAGGAAAGAATCCCGTTCATCATGGCGATGCTGTTGTAAACGGGGATCAGCGATACCCAGAAAGCGGCAGAGCCGCCGCCGAACATCCCCGCCACGCCGCAGAGCATGACGAGCACCATGAAGGGCACCAGATACGTCGTCGCTTCCTTTACGTTCTTCGAAAACGCGGAGACGACGGAGATGATGGAGACAAACAACAGGACGGTGGAGAGAATAATCCCCAGGAGCGCGAGATATTCCCCCGCGCCGTAGACGGCGGTATTCATCCCGTCCATTGCCCCGCCCATCATCTTGGGCAGGGATGTGATGGTTCCGATAAAGCTGGATAATCCGGAAAGAAGCGCCAGCGTCCCCAAGCTCAAAATCTTGCCGACGGCGAGGTTCCCGCGCTTCATCGGCGTGACCAGCATGGTCGCCAGCGTGCCGCGCTCCTTTTCTCCCGCGATGGAATCGGGAGCGATGGACATACAGCCGGAATATAGGAAAATGAGCATCAGCATGGGAAAGAGCTGCGAGAAGAGCTGTCCGACGACTTCCTTTTCCGAAGCGAGGTCAAAGTCCTCTCCCCGGTTGATATCGAACTTATTGGACAACGCGCTCTCAAAGGCGTTCAGCGCGGCGGCGACGAGCTGATAGGCGGATCCGCTCTCCGTACGCGCCGAGTTATAATAAATTTCCACGTTGGGCGCGGGGCTGCCGCCGGCGGGGTCGTAAGATGCGATGTCTTCCAGGAAATGCTCGGGGAAAATAATGACGGCATCCGCCTCTTTATTCTGCACTGCAGCCTTCGCCTCTTCGACGGAAAGGTCGTCTTTCCACTCAAAATTCTCCAACGCCCCGAAAAAATCGGGCACGGGGAGATGATATGCGTATACGCGGTAAACGTAGTCTTTATCCTGCCCGAAGAGATCGCCGAACGCGCTCCCCATCAGCGAATAAAGCACGTAGATCATCAGGCCTGGGAGGATCAAGGCGTTGATCCAAAGGCGCTTGTCCGTGAAAAAACGCACGAACTCCTTTTTTACGATGGTGAAAATCTCCTTCATACCGCGCCTCCTTTCGCCGCCGCGTAGAGATCGAAAAAGGCGTCTTCCAACGATTTACCGCCGCAGATCTCCGGCAGCGCCCCCTCGACCGCCATTTTTCCGTCGATGATGATACCGACGCGGTCGCAGAGCTTTTCCACCAGGCTGAAGATATGCGTCGACAACAGGACCGTTTTCCCCTGCGCGCGCAGCTCCGCCAGAAAATCCGTTACGACTTTCGCCGTCAATACGTCCAGTCCGTTTGTCGGCTCGTCGAAAATAATGATTTTGGGATCGTGAACCAGCGCGATGACCAGAGATACTTTTTGCTTCATGCCGGTAGAGAGATTCCCCACTTTTACTTCGGCAAACGAATCGATGCCGAATTTTTCAAACAGCATGCGCTTGCGCTCCGCGCGCAGGTTTTCCGGAACACCGTGCAGTTCGCAGAAGAAATCGAAGAGATAGTTGGGGGTAAAATACTCCTCCAGTTTCAGCTCGCCCGTCAGAAATCCTATCTTTCTGCGCACGCGCTCCGGCTCGGCGACGATATCCGCGCCGTCCAGAACGGCGGTTCCTTCGTCCGGTCGGATCAGGGTCGCAAGCATACGGAGCGTGGTGGTTTTTCCCGCGCCGTTCGCCCCCAAAAGCCCGAAAATCTCCCCCTCGTTGGCGGAAAACGAGAGATCGTTCACCGCGACCTTCAGGCGGGAATTTGTGCGTTCCAGCTTCTGTTGTCTGGCCGAAAGACGAAAGGTCTTTTTCAGCCCCGTTACCTGAATAATGTTACTCATACAGCCTCTTTTTCTGATACTCAATTTCATTATAACGCGGGTTTATTCGTTTCCCCTGTTTCCGTCATTATAATGAACAGGTGTTATTATAGCATAATCGCTCCGCGCTGTCAAGGCGGGCAACGGGAATCCTGCTCCCGCAAACTGTTGACTTTTTCTCACCCGCTGCCTTATAATGGAGAAAAAAAGGAGCACATCATGCGATACTTAAAACCGAACGGCACCGATCTGACCGTTCCCGTAATCGCCCAGGGCTGTATGCGCATAGCGGAAATGACCGACGCAGAGGTCGAGGCGCTTGTCAAGACGGATTTAGAAAACGGGATCGACTTTTTCGACCACGCGGATATCTACGGCCGCGGCGCGTGCGAAGCGCGCTTCGGGGCGCTCTTGCGGCGGGAGCCTTCGCTCCGCGACAGGATCACCGTTCAGACAAAATGCGGCATTGTGCCCGGAGAGGGATACGATTTCAGCCGCGGACATATCCTGGACAGCGTGGACGGCAGCCTGAAACGGCTGAATACCGAGCGGATAGACGTTCTGCTGCTGCACCGCCCGGACGCGCTCTGTCAGCCCGAAGAGGTGGCGGAAGCCCTTGAGGCGCTACACGCCGCGGGAAAGGTGCGCTATTTCGGCGTATCCAACTTCAACCCCTTACAGATCGCGCTCTTAAAAAAATATTGCCGCCTGCCGATCGTGTTCAATCAGCTGCAGTTCAGCCCCGTACATACCGGCCTGGTAGACTGCGGGATCCATGTGAACACAAGCGAAGAAGCGAGCGCGGTGCGGGACGGCATGATCCTGGATTACTGCCGGCTGAACGATATCGTAATTCAGCCGTGGTCTCCCTTCCGTGCCGATTCCGGCACGTATATCGGGAATCCCGCTTTCCAAGCGCTGAACGACGCGCTGCAAGCCGTTGCCGGGCGGTACGGCATCACGGTTTCCGCCGCGACGATCGCCTGGATTTTGCGCCACCCCGCGGGGATGCAGCCGATCATCGGGACGACAAACGGAGCGCGCGTCGCGCAGATCGCCAAGGCCGCCGATGTGACGATTACCCGCGGAGAATGGTATGCAATCTACCGCACGGCGGGAAACAGCATTCCCTGAATGGAAAACAACGTAAAAAAGAGGGCGTTAATCCCTCTTTTTTCTTTGTTACGGCTGCGGCCCGTCGTCCGGCGCGCCGCTGTCTTCGCTGCCCTGCGGCGCTTCTTCGGTTTGTTCAGGCGCCTTTTTCTTTCTGCCGTGCAGCGCCTTATATTCCGCCAACGTCAGAATACTTCCCTCTGGATCTCGGAACCGCCACTTGCATGCGAACATTACAATGAGCATCGCGATTCCTCCCAAAATGAAGAGAATTGACTGAAACTGCGAGGGAGAAATCCCGGATCCCGGAATGATCTCCCCGCGGTGGTCGGCACGGAAAAACTCGATAAAGATGCGCCACGCGCCGTAGGCGATCAGATAGACGACGTACGTAAAATTGTAGCGCTTGAAGTACAAAAACGTAAGAACGCCGAACAGCAGGAACAGAAACAGCGATTCGTACAGCTGCGTGGGGATGTAATATCCCCCATTCGCCTTCATCCACAAGCCGCCATGATACCAGAGGCTGCCCTGATAATTTTTTTCCACGAGCGCGCCGTGGCAGCACCCGCTCATCAGGCAGCCGATTCTGCCGATCGCATGGGCGAGCGTGATACAGATGGGCGCGACCTGCAGGATTTTCATAAATTCGCCTTTATGCACGCCCTCGTCTTTTTCAAAATAGAAATGCCCCACGCCGAAATAAATGCCGATAAAGACCAGCGCGCCGCCGATAAAACCGCCCATAGCGGTGATGCCCGCATTGGCGAAATCGAACGTGCCGTCCTCGATCCAATCGTAAACCGCCTGGAACAGCTTGGCGAAGAGAAAGCCCCCCGCCATCGCGCAGATCGCGGTAATATAGCCGAAATCCTGCACTTTGGAATTGAGTTTTTTAAAACTCGTATAAAAGTGAAATACCAGGAGCGCCGCCAAAAGCGCCAGGGCGATGCAGATGCCGTACAGATTGATTGTGACCGGCTCGCCGAACAAGGTAAATGAAATAAGATTGTCGGGGTACATAGTTTCTCCTTTGTCGTTTGGGATTATTATACCGCGAATTCCGCGGGCATGTCAACCCTTTTTATAAAAAAGCTCCCGCGGGTCAACGCGGGAGCCGGCGAATTTCTGACGTTTACAGGAGATAGACGGGAACGGTGCGCTGCTCCACGCTCCCCCCCGTGACTGCCTTGAACTTTTCCTCGTGAATGGACGCGGGAACCGCTGAGAACTTTTTCAGTTCGCGCTCGGCGTCTTTTTCGTTCCCTGAAAGGACGATCACTTTCACCGTTTCGACGCCCAGCTCTTTGAGCGCGGAAACGCGTTTCACGCCGTCCACCACAGCGAGCTGCTCTCCTCTGCGGACGACCGCGACGGGAAGGATCGCGCCGTACGTCTTTACCGATTTCACAAAGTCACCCGAGACGACGACCGGCTGAAAGACGAGCGAACCGATCGCCACGTCCAGCACCGTATTGTCGCAGATCACTTTTTTTGCCGCGGGCTTCGCCTGACCGGAAGCGCGCTTTAAACTGCCCTTACCTACTGACATGATTGATAACCTCCTCTGCTAAATTCATATATTCTTTGGCGCTGCGGCTGCTCCGCTTGTATTTGCCTACCGGCTTGGAGTTATCCTGCGCCCATTCGATGCTGGAATCCAGATGGATTACGTTTTCAAAGACGTTGACGTCCTTTAACTCTGCCAGCGACTCCATCGTCTGCTTGAAGTAGTTTTTGCGGGCGTCCACCTTCGTCACGACGACGCCGGCCAGTTTCAGCGCCGGGTTGAGATTTTTCACCTCTTCCAAAAATTCAAACATATTGGCGAGACCGAACAATCCCCACGGGCTCGCTTCGACCGGAATGATCAGGTAATCGGAAGCTGCCAAAATATTCATCACCCAGCCGCCCAGCGTAGGCGGCGCGTCGATCAGGATATAATCGTATTCGCCGCTCTCTTTGATCTTTTGCAGGCAGTTTTTCAGGATATACTCCCGCTGCCATTTCGTAAACAGCTCGTATTCGATACTGCTCATCAGCGTGGAGGACGGGATCAGCGAAAGATTCTCATATTCCGTTTTCTTCACGTAAGGCGTCAGATCCTTCTGCCCTTTGATCGCGTAATAGAGGTTTTCCTCCCCGCCGGCAAAAGAGAGAACGGTATCTTCGTCGAAGAAAGCGAGGGATAAATTCAGCTGCATGTCGCCGTCGACGACCAGCACTTTTTTCCCCATCTGGGAAAACGCGTAGGCCAAGCTCGAACAGGTAGTGGATTTCCCGCTCCCGCCCTTATTGTTCGCAAAACAAATGGTCTTCGTATCAGCCATTCTGCTCTTCCTCCGGATAATGGCATTCGATGCCGTATTTCTCAAACACCTTCATCCACTCGGAAGAAGGTCTGCGGTCGGTCACGATGACGTCGATGTTTTCAAACCCGCACACGCGGTCAAAGGCGCTGCGGTCGAACTTCAGATGATCTACCGCCAAAATCTTTTTCTCTGCCGCGGCGAGCATGGCGCGCTTCGTGGAGCTGTGCACCTCGGAGGAATCCGTGATGCCGCGCCGCTTTTCCAGCCCTTTGCAGGAAACGATGGTCTTTGCGACGTGCAGACGCTCCACCATGCTGTTCGCGTACGTGCCGATCAGCGCCATCGCGCCTTCCGCCATGATCCCGCCCGTGGAAAAGATCTTCCAGCCAGCCATATCGCTCGTCTCATAGAGAATCTCCACCGAATTTGTGATGAGCGTGATATTCTTTTTATCTTTGATCTTCTGCGCGATATAGAGCGCCGTGGAAGATGCGTCCAGCATAATGGAATCGCCGTCCTTGATACGCGCGGAAATCAGCTCTGCGATCCGCTGTTTCCCGACGATGTTCGTCTTGCGGCGAACCATGGACGGGAGATCTTTCTGCGCGTTTTCATTCAACACCGCGCCGCCGTACGCCTTGACGACATACCCCTCTTTTTCCAGCTTTTCCAGATCCCTGCGGATGGTCTCTTCGGATACCCCGAACTTTGCCGACAGTTCCGCGACCACGACCTTTTTTTCGTCCTGTAATATGGTAAGAATCTGATTTTTTCTCTCTATTGCAAGCATTTGCTTTCCCCTTTTCACGTTTACCGGGTTTTCGGCAAATTCAAAAAAATTGCAAACCCGAGCATGCAGATTTGCAATTTCTTCTTTCGTTACAGAATCGTATTGATAATCTTCTTGTCCGGGCGCGCGATCACGGAGCTGTCCAGATACATGCCGTTCTTCTGCGTCGCCTTGCGCGCGCGCTCGATCGCCGCTTCCACGGCGGCGACTTCGCCGGTCAGCATGAGATAAGACTTGCCGCACATCCCGCGCGCAAGACGGATCTCAATCAGCGAGACGTTTGCGGTCTTCGCCGCTTCATCCGCGGCGACGATGATCTGCGCGGCATCGTAAGTCTCCATGATGCCGAGCGCCTTGACGTCTTCCACATTGCTCGTGCCCACGATCGCGGGAAAGATCGATTCGTGCGGGTTGCCGAGGACGAAGGTATCGATCAGCTGAAGGGGAAGCTGCTTGGTCGCCGCATCCACCGCCGCTTTGACCGCGCTCAGATCCCCCGCGATGATCGCGATGAATTTTCCGGGACATACGGTCTGCGCCTCGATGATGTCGACTTCCGAAGTCTTCACCATCAGATCGGCCGCGGTAACGCCCGCCGCCGTCGTCTTATATTCCACCATTCCGATAGCTTTACTCATGGTCTACCTCTTAATTCTGCGTAATTCTGATATATTTGTCCGTCACCTGCGTGACCATGCCGTCGATGGAAGCGTGAATCGCCACGCTCAGACCGTTGCCCGGCTGGGCAATCATCATCCCCGCGCTCACGCGGTCGCCCTGCCTGACGACGGGAACGGCAGGAGCCCCGATATGCTGTGAAAGCAGGATCCTGACTTCCTTGCACGGCTTCAGATCTTCCTCAAGCGGAGCGGGTCTGTCATATTTGGACAGATCTATACGGGCCATCAGGCGCTCGATCGGCGCTTTCCGCCCCTCCCGTGCGGGAGAAACGGGAGCCGCCTGCACGACGGGCGGTTTGACGCCGGCCGCGCGGAGACCGTTTTTCACTTCCTGAATGAGCGTTCTCGGCGCAAGCCCCTGGAAACAGGAGTACAGCTCGCAGAGACCGCAGCCGCAGCAGAAAAACGTATTGACAAACGCCTCGGTATGCTGAATGTCCTTGCAGATCGCCGCGCGCATGAGAAGATGCGGTTCGATCGGGTGTCCCAAGAGATGGCGGGGACAGAGATCGGTGCACATCGAGCACTGGCAGCAGCTCGCCGCCGCGCGCTTTAAGTTGATCTTATTGTTGGAGAGCTTGCGCTCGATCAGATAATGATCGGGCGGCAGCACCAAAATCGCGTTCGTCGTCTTGGTTACCGTCTCGGTGGGAGGAAGAATCCGCCCCATCATCGGCCCGCCGACGAGATAGACGGGATCCTTGATGGTAGAGCCGCCCGCCAAAGAGACGACTTCCTGCAGGGGCATTCCGATGGGAACGCGCACCGTGACCGGCCGGTTGACTTCCGCGACGACGGAAACCAGCTTTTCGGTCACCGGCTTGCCCTTCATCGCCTGCGCGAGATTGTAGACCGTCTCGACGTTGAAGACGGCGATGCCGCTCTCGATGGGAAGACCGCCCGGACGGACGACCTTTTTCGTCACTTCGTAAATCAGAACGACTTCGTCGCCCGCGGGATATACTTCTTCCAGTTCCGCGATGCGGATGTGAGGAAATTCCCCGATAATCTGCTTAATCGCCTGAACCGTGGTCACGTAAGCTTCTTTGATGCCGATCACGGCTTCCTTCGCGCCCACCGTCTCGCGGATCACCTCAAACGCGTTCAGAATTTCGCGCGTGTCCTTTTCCAGCAGCTGCCGGTGGAGCTTCAGCAGAGGCTCGCACTCGCAGCAATTCATGATAATCGTTTCCGCCCGCTCGTCTATCTTGGCATAAGTCGGGAACCCGGCGCCGCCGGCGCCTACGATTCCGTTCTCTTTCAGCAGGGAAACCAATGTCGATTTATCCATAGTCCGCTATTACTCCATATCCTGCCCTTCGTCGATGATCCCGACGATGGCGGCATCTACCGGCGCGGTCTCCATTCCGCAGCCGACGCGCGCAGCACTCCCCTGCGCCACCAGGACGTATTCGCCGATGCCGGCGCCGATCTTATCGATCGCCACGATGCGATTTTCCACCTTGAGGCTGGGAATGGGCTCGACGATCATAAACTTATTCCCGATTAAATTGTCATTTTTGCGCGTGGAAACCACGCTTCCGACCACTTTTCCGATAATCATTTCATTCCTCTCGGCAGTATCCTGCTATTTTACGATCTCGGCGAGCTGCCCCGTCGCGATCTCCGCGGCGTTCGCTTCATCCGTATCGATGTGCATTTCCAGCGTAAACGAAGGATGCACGCGGATCAGCACGTTATTGAAAACGGTGCCGCGCTCATTGTCTACTTTTACGGAGACGATCTGTCCGTCGGTAACGCCCGCCTGGCGCGCGTCTTCCGGCGACATGTGAATGTGCCGCTTGGCGACGATACATCCCTCCTTTAAGTAAATCGCCCCCTTCGGCCCGACTACCGCGATCGGCGCGGACCCCGCGATATTGCCCGACTCGCGGACAGGAGCCTTTATCCCCAGCTTTACGGCGTCCGTAGCGGAAATCTCCACCTGCGAAGCCTTTCTCACCGGGCCTAAAATACGGACGTTCTCGATTGCGCGGAGTTTCAGACCGACTATGGTCACCAACTCGTTGGACGCAAACTGACCGCCCATCAGTTCTTTCTTCTTTGTCAGTTGATATCCCGCTCCGAACAGCGTTTCAACGTCTTGCTGCGTCAGATGAATGTGACGCGCGGAAACCCCGATGGGGACCATGTAGCCCTTGGATGAGCTCTTTCCCTTTTCGATGGATTCCAATATCATTCTGGTTACGACTGCAATTTCATTTTGATCCATGCCGTCCGACCCGTTCCTTATATTATTTTTCGCTCAAAAAAGCAATACTGAAAAATACGGCGTTAAAAATAACCCGCTATGAAACATTCGTACTTGAAAAAACAGTTTTCCCCCGCGCCTTGCGGCGCGGGAGCAATTGTTTTTTTTGTGCCGTTAAGTAGATTCCGACCTTATTTTACCTGGGGAAGAATCTTCTCAACATCGTTGTGGGGTCTGGGGATTACGTGCGTCGCAACCAGTTCGCCCAGTCTCGAAGCGTTGTTCGCGCCGGCTTCGACCGCGCTCTTGACCGCGCCGACATCGCCTCTGACCATGACGGTCACCAATCCGCTGCCGATCTTCTCGGTGCCGATCAGCGTAACGTTCGCCGCTTTGACCATGGAGTCCGCCGCTTCGATCGCCGCAACCAAACCTCTGGTTTCAACCATACCCAATGCTTCCAATGCCATTTTTATATCCTCCTTAAAGATATCGAATTATTTTTTGCGGGAAGGTTTCTCTTCCTTGCCGCCTTGCTGCGCCGCTTGCTTTTTTTCCAGCCGCGCCGCGCTTTTCGCTATGATTTTTTCCACTTCGGGATGCGGATTCGCTATCACCGCTTTACAGACGGGTTTCTTGATCGCCTGCGCGGAAGCGGTTTCCACCGCCTGCGTGACGGCGGATACATTTCCCCGTACGATCAGAGTAACCAATCTGCCGCCGAGTTTCCGCTCCCAGGTGACCAGCTCGACGTCGGCAGTCTTGCACATGATATCGAGTGCGTCGACCGCCGCGACTACGCCGGAAATCTCAATAAAACCCAGTGCGTTTCCCATGCGCGTTCAGCTTATTTGCCGAATCCGGGCAAAATCTTCTCTACGTCGTTGTGAGGTCTCGGGATCACGTGAACCGCGACCAGCTCGCCGAGCTTCGCGGCGGCGTTGCTGCCGACTTCGGTCGCCGCCTTCACTGCGCCGACGTCTCCCCTGACCATGACGGTCACCAATCCGCTGCCGATCTTTTCGGTGCCGATCAGCGTGACTTCCGCAGCCTTTACCATCGCGTCCGCCGCTTCGATCGCAGCGGTCAGCCCTCTGGTTTCAACCATGCCCAATGCTTCGTATGCCATTTTATTATCCTCCGATTTTTTATCTGATTTTAATTTTTATCCATACCGCTGAGATTCAACATCTTCTGCGTGTCGGATTCGGGATTCGGGATCACGTGGCTCGCCACGATTCCCGTCAATGCGGTCGCCGCCGATTTCGCGGCTTCCAGCGCGCATTCTACCGCGGAGACGTCTCCGCGCATCTTTATTGTCACCAAAAGAGGGACGGGCAGTTTATCGGCGTTCGCAGGTTTGTTCTTATCGAAGTTCTCCAGCGTGACGTCCGCCGCCTTACAGGCAGCGTCCGCGGCGACAAACGCACAGGTAAGCCCGTATACCTCCAGGATCCCGACTGCTTTTGCCATGACGATTCCCCGGCGGTTACTCGTTTACGATCGCGATCTTTAATCCCTGCATCGCAAGATTGACGCGGAGCGCTTCGTTGATTTCGTTCAGCGGGAACCGGTGCGTGACCAGCTCTTCGATCGGAAGCCCGATCGCCTTCGCGCGCTTTAAGAAAGCGAACGTCGTGACGTAATCTCTCAGCGTGTAAACCCAGGAGCCAACCAGCGTGATCTCCTTGGCGCAGAGATCGAAATGCGGGTTGATCGTAGCGTCTCCGCCGTTGATGAAGAAGCCGAGTTCGCACAGCCCGCCGCCGTTGCGGATGAATTTATAGATATTGGCGTGCGCTACGGGCGAGCCCGTGCACTGGAACGCAAAGTCGACCAGCTTCCCGCCGTTCGCCTCTTTGACGGCGCCGGCCAGAGCGTCGATCCCCTTGTAGTCCTTGAAGTTCACCGTCTTGGACGCGCCCAGTCTCTTTGCGAAATCGAGGCGCTTCTGCTCTCCGTCAACCGCGATGATGGTTTCGATGCCCATCGTGCGGAGCACTGCGATACAGATCAGGCCGATGGGGCCGCAGCCCTGAACGGCGACCGGCGTATTGAAACGCAGAATCCCCGTCGTCTTCGCGCGCTCGACCGCGTGCACCAGCACCGCGCAGGGTTCGATTAAAATTCTCGAAGTGAGGTCGAGATCGCTCACGTTGAAAACGGTGGAGCCCTTGCGGATCAGGATGTAATCCGAAAACCAGCCGTTCAGATGAATGTCGTCATCCGGAAGCAGGCCGTAGACATCCGCCCCGCCGACGTTCTGTTTGTTGAGGTCATACATCGTGATATCCGGATCGTCTTTGAAGATCATGCAGGTGACGACTTTATCTCCGATATGGAGATCTTTCCCCGCGCTGTCCTTCTTGACGTTTTTCCCCATCTTCACGATTTCGCCCGTTCCCTCGTGCCCTAAGGCGACGGGAATCAGGTTGAACGGGTCGCGCTTAAATTCGTGCGCGTCCGTCCCGCAGACGCCGCAGCCCTCGACTTTGACGAGAATATCGTCGTCGCCGACGGGGGGCATCGGGTACTCTTTTACTTCAAATTTCTCGGGAGCCACAAGCATGGCGACGTGCGCCGTCTTGGGGATTTCCCCGCTCGCTTTGGCAGCCGTCCCGGCGGAGGAAGGGACGCTGTCCGTCATCCCCGCGAGAACCTGTCTTACGATTTCCTCGATATTGGCAGAATTGATATCCATGTTCAATCTCCTTTTTTCTTATCTGATACACAAGCTGTCCGACATCACGCATCTTCTGCGCTTGGTGAACGTGCTTGCAGACGTCAAACCTTCTCCCGTTCTCGACGCGATGGTAAAGGTACAGTACCCTTCTCCGCCGAAGCCCAGCGCCGCATAAGAGGGCGCGTTCTTGACGAGAATCGCGGTGTCGATGGCCTTTGCATATTTCGTGATATTGTCGATGTTTTTGGAATGGATATGCGCGGAATGACGGTTGCCGTGTTCCAGCCAGACGGCTTTTTCCACCGCGTCGTCGAAATCCCTGGCGCGCACGATTCCGAGAATGGGCATCATCAGTTCTTCCGAAATGAGCGGATGCTCCTTTTCTCCCTCAAACACGATACACCTGATATTGTCCGGCACGTCTACGCCGACCATGGCGAGCAGCGCTTTCGCGCTTCTGCCCACGCACTTTCTGTTGAGGCCTTTCGGCGTCAGAACGGTCGCGACCAGCTTATCCTGCACTTCCTTGGAAGCCAAGTAACACCCCTGCTCTTCCACCATGTAGTGCATCAGTTCGTCCATGATGCCGGAGACGGCGACGACTTCTTTCTCCGCGATACACGGAAGATTGTTGTCGAACGTGCAGCCGTTTACGATATCTTCCGCGGCTTTGCGGATATCGGCGGTTTCATCCACCAGTGCGGGAGGATTGCCCGCGCCCGCGCCGATGCCGCGCTTTCCCGAAGAGAGCACAGCCGTTACGACGCCGGGACCGCCGGTCGCCACGATCAGCGGGATATCTTTATGCTTCATCATGACCGCCGAGGAATCGATGGTCGGTTTTTCCAGCGAACAGCAGATGTTGTTGGGGCCGCCCGCTTCCAAAGAAGCCTCGTTGAGCATGTTGACGGCGTAATTGGAAGTGCGGATCGCCGCCGGATGCGGGTTGAATACGACGGTATTCCCGCCCGCCAGCATGCCGATGGTATTGCAGATAATCGTCTCGCTCGGGTTGGTGCAGGGCGTAATCGCGCCGATGACGCCGAACGGACCCATCTCGATCAAGGTAAGGCCGCGGTCGCCCGACCAGGCGGTCGTCGTGATATCCTCCGTTCCGGGCGTTTTTTCCGCGACGAGATGATGCTTTAAGATCTTGTGTCCGACATTTCCCATCCCGGTCTCCTCGACGCCCATGCGCGCGAGTATCTCCGCGTTTTCCTTCGTCTTTTTTCTGATATTGGAAATGATCTTCTCACGTTGATCCATCGTCATCCTGCGAACGACGGCCTGAGCCTCCTTCGCAGCGGCAATCGCCTCGTTCATGTCCGTAAAGATGCCGTTTTTCCCTTCCGGGCGGCTGAGCTGCATCTTCGCGACGACCTGACTGACGATCTCCTGAACCATTTGTTCGTTTATTGCCACGAGATAATCTCCTTAAATTTATTTTTGCCGAATGCGGCGAGCGCGGTATCCTGCTCCGCCGTTCCGCCCGAAACGCCCAGCCCGCCGATCACTTTGCCGTTTCTTTCGAGCGGCTCCCCGCCGCCGAAGATCACGATTTTACCGTCGTTGGTAAACTGGATCCCGTACAGGGGCTGACCGGGCTGCGCGAGATGCGAGAGCGCCTCGGTGCTCATTTTGAGCGCGACGACCGTATACGCCTTGCCCACCGCGATGTCGTAGCTGGCAAGATATGCGCCGTCCATGGAGTGAACCAAAACCGGGTGGCCGCCCGCGTCTGAGACGCATACCACCGCCTTTACCCCCATTTCCGCCGCGCGCGCCTCGACGGCCGCCGCGAGCTCTTTTGCGATTGCAAGCGAAATGTTGCAGGTACAGACGTGTTTCTTTTCCGGAACGCCGCCGTTCGACTGCCAATCGCGCACAGCCTTTTCCACCGCGCGCGAAAGTTCTTCCCGATTCATTCTTATTTATTGAGCCCTAACTCGCTCATCACTTTTTTGGTGATCTCGGCTACCATGTCCGAATTGCTTTCCGCAGAAGCGGGAGCGGAGCCGGACGCCGCGCAGGCGCCGCCGCAGGTGTGGCAGCTCGGGCAGCCCTGTTTGTTCGCCACGCAGACGTTGGCGGGGTGTTTCCCTTTCAGGCCGAACTGACGGCGGATCTCATACAGCCGCTCGACCTGCGCCTTGGAGAGCTCCTTCGGCCCGCCCAGCTGACGCGCATTGAAGAGCAGTTTCGCATAGAACTCGACGGATTCCATCTTGTGATAAGCCGCGAGCAGAGAATCCGCATAGGTCAGAGCGCCGTGGTTTTCGAGCAGAACCGCGTCGAAGTACGGGAGCCATTCGGAAACGGCGTCGGGGATCTCCTCCGTGGAGGGCGTGCCGTATTTCGCGATGGGAACGCAGCCGAGCGCGATTACCGCTTCGGGCATGATGGGCTGCGTCAGCGGAATGCCCGCGATCGCGAAGCTGGTCGCATAAATGGGATGCGCGTGGACGACGGACTGCACGTCCGGTCTCTCTTTGTATACGCGCATGTGCATCTTGATTTCGCTGGAAGGTTTGAACCCGGCATTCGCCTGGATCACCTTTCCGTTTTCGTCTACTTTACAGATATATTCGGGGGTCATGAATCCCTTGCTGACGCCGGTCGGCGTGCAGAGAAATTCGTGATCGTTCAATTTGACGGAAATATTGCCGTCGTTCGCCGCGACCATCCCCTGGTTGTAAATTCTCTTCCCGATTTCGCAAATTTGCTTTTTAATCTCAAATTCGTTTACCATAATGATCTCCTTACCTCACTTTTATTTTACAGTTATATTATATCTTAAAAAAACACAAAAGTCAACGCATTTTAAAAATTATTTGTTGGTTTTTGTTGTTTTTTTAGTTTCTTTCCCGCCGGAAGCGGTCAACTTCCCACATTTTTCCGGTTTTTCGCCTGTCAGAAAGGCAATCAGCCCGTCCAGCCCGTCCAGCCCTTCCCGCGTGACGCTGTCGATGAAAAAAATGCGTTCGCACCCCGCGAGCCGCAGCCACTGCGCCGCCAGCGCGGGATTCGCATCCGGATGGTTGATCTGCGTTACGATCCCCACCACTTCGCGGTTCGTCAGCGCGGTACAGCAGGGCGAATAGAGGGAGAACGGCTCGTTGGCGGCGATCAGAAAACCGACCGCATCCACTTCATAGGAGTAGAGCGCAAGCGCGAAGCCGAACTGCTTGTCCTCGATATATTCCCCCGGAGGATCGATGATGTATTCGTGATAGTTGACGTACTGCGTCTTCTGATACTGAAGATCGACGCCGGAGAGCGCCTGGGTGAGCGTCGTCTTCCCCGCGCCGCTCCTGCCGATGAACATTATTTTTTTCTTGGTCATCAGGTCTTCGTGATCTGGCAGGTCACGAACTGCAGCGTCTCTCTCGCATAAGCGAGGATCGCCTCGAGGGAAGAAGTCACTTCCGAAACCGTACCCAGCAAAATGAGCGTGCCGCTGAAGCGATCGACAAAGCCGACTTCCGCCGCGGACGCTTTCAGCGCGATATCCCCCGCGATGATCGCGGTTTCCGCCGGAGACATACAGACGATGCCGATGGCGCTCTTGGAATAGTCGACCGCGGGATTGAGCCCCAGCTTCTGATAGAGTATTTTGTCCGGATTCGCAATGATGTGCGCGATGGTGATCTGTTTGCCGGGAACCAGTTCCTGGACGATGCGCAGTTTCCCCTCGCTGTTCAGCAAATCCTCTAATTTCTGACCATCCATTTTAACCTCCGATCTGGCAGTTCAGATCCGTTGCGGCGCGCACCGCGTCCGCGAGCGCTTCCATATGCTCCCGGCCGGGAGGAAGCACGCCGTCCAGCAGATACGGGCGGTTCAGCCCCGTATATTTATCCTGCCCCAAACGATGGTAGGGCAAAAGATGAATTTTCGTAACGCCGGGCAGGGACGCGGCGAATTTCGCAATCGCCGTGATCTCCGGCACGGTATCATTGAACCCGGGCACCGTCGGCACGCGGATCACGAGATTTGTCTGGCCGGAAGCGGCGACCTTTTTTGCGTTTTCCAGCATCAGCTCGTTGGATTTCCCGGTAAACTTTTTGTGTTTTTCGGGATCCATGTGCTTGATATCCATCAGATAAACGTCCAGATACGGCAAGATACTCTGGATCACTTCGTATTTCACGCAAGCCATGCTCTCGATCGCGGTGGAGATGTTCGCCTCCTTCGCCGCCCATAACAGCGCTTTGGCGAATTCGGGCTGCAGCAGGCACTCGCCGCCCGAGAGCGTCAGGCCCCCGCCGCTTCTGCGATAATAGGCGAGATCCTGCATGACTTCCGCCATGACTTCGCGGGCGGTGACGTCTCTGCCGACGACTTTCTCCTTGCCGGCAATCGTCATCTTTTCCACTTCAAACCGCTGGGATTCCGGGTTGCAGCACCACTGACAGCGCAACACGCAGCCCTTGAAAAAGACGATGGTGCGGATGCCCGGCCCGTCGTGAACGGAGAATTTCTGTATATCGAAGATTCTCCCTTTTGTCTCTAATATATCCATTCGGAATGCTCCGCTCAATACGTACCCTGCTCGGTACGGTTGATAATATCGTCCTGCAGCGACTTGGACAGCGTGGTAAACAGCGCGCTGTAGCCCGCCACGCGGACGACGAGGTGCTTGTATTTCTCCGGATTCTTCTGCGCATCCAGCAAAGTCTCCTTGGAGACGACGTTGAACTGCATGTGGCTCCCCTTCTTGTCGAAATACGTCCTGATCAGCGCGACGAAATTATGAAGCCCCGTTCTTCCCGCAAGCGCGGACGGATGGAATTTCTGATTGTACAGCGTGCCGTTGGAGGCAATGTAGTGATCGAGCTTGGAGACGGAATTGGCCGCGGCGGTCGGACCGTGCGTATCCCGCCCGGCGGTCGGCGAAACGCCGTCCGCCACCGGCATATTGGCAAAGCGCCCGTCCGGCAAAGCGCCCGTCTGCGCGCCCAGGGGAACGTTTGCAGAAACGGGATACAGCCCCGCCTGATATCTCCCGCCCCGCGGGTTTTCATATTTTTCAATGGGTTTCGTATACGTATAAGCGACCTCGCGGGCGAAATAATCCACCTCCGGAACGTCGTTCCCGAACTTGGGCAGTTCCTCGATCGCATCCAAAATCTTCTTGTATTTCGCGGCCTCCGGGCGATCCGCCATCAGGGAGGCTTTCATCGCTTCTTTTTCCGCTTCGCTCATGGTTTTGCCCTGCTGCGCGAGCGCGGCAGACACCTTTGCAACCACTTTTTCCGCCATGTGGCGCTCCACGCCGTGGCCGAAATTGTGGTCGACCGCCTCGATAAGCTCCGCCATCGTAAAGCGCTTTTCTTCAAAAACAAGCTTTTTGATCGTATAGAGAGAATCCGCCATATTGGCGACGCCGAAGCCCTGCGGCCCCGTAAAGTTATAGACCGCGCCGCCCTCCTGCACGCTCTTCCCCTCTGAAATGCAGTCTTCCACCATAGAGGAAAGGAAGGGCAGCGGCGTGCGCTCCGCATGTGCGACGTCGATCGCGTTGTCCGCATTCACCAGCAGGCGGATAAAGTAATTCATCTGCTTCTGATAGGCTTCATAGACTTCTTCAAACGTGGTAAACTGCGCCGCGTCGCCCGTATGCGGGCCGACCTGAACGTCTCCGTCCCTGCCGTCGTGCAGGGCGAATTCGAAGGGACGGCACATGTTGAAGAATGCGGCGTCGTGCCAGCCGTCCGTCTTCCCCGCTTTCTGGGGTTCCACGCAGCCGATGATGTTGTAAGTACGGGCGTCTTCCAGCGTAAGGCCTCTCGCCATCAATGCGGGAATAATCACCTCGTCGTTGTAATAGGCGGGCAGGCCGACGCCGGTGCGCGTCAGTTCCGCCGCCTTAATTAAGAGATCCTCGGGGCTTCCGTTCCATACGCGGATGGAAAGCGAAGGCTGAGGCAGCTGCACGTGCATGGAGGCCTCCAGGCACATGTAGGAGAGTTCGTTTGTGACGTCCAGCCCCTCTTCGTTCTGTCCGCCGACGATCAGATTCTGGAAGAGCGAATACCCCGCAAACCCTTCCGCGGAAGCGGCGTCGCGGCATTTATTGAGGTCGTTTAATTTGATCCAGATGCAGTCAAGAAGCTCCTGCGCGAATTCCAGGGTAATTTTGCCCGCGTCGTAATCCTTTTTGAAATAAGGATACATATACTGATCGAAGCGCCCCGGAGAAATGGAGTGCCCACTGCTCTCCATCTGCAGAAGCTGCTGCACGAACCAGAAGGACTGGCATGCTTCGTAAAAACCCGACGCGCCGTTTTCGGGCACGTTCAGGCAGTTCTTCGCGATGACGAGAAGCTCCTTTTTACGCGCGGGATCCGCACACGCCTCCGCCTCCCGATAGGCGAGTTCGGCGTAACGGTGCGCATAATGAATCGCCGCGTCGCACGAAATGATGACCGCCTGCAGAAAACGGCTCTTCTTCGCATAGTTGCCCTGACCGGGGCAGCAGGCTTTCAGTTCGTTCTCCGCACGCGTGCGGATGCCCTTAAAGCCGACCGCCAGAACCCAGTCGTAATGAACGGTCACGTGACCGATTCCGTTATAAAAGTAATTCCCGGGCGTGAAGACGTTGTGCTCCATTGCCAGAAGCGTCTCCGGCTCCATATAGGACGTAGCCAGCTCGCTGTTGGTTTTCCCCTTCCAATAGGCGTTTGCCTCTTTCAGCTCCGCCTTGGTCTTTTCGGAAATATAGAAAGGGTCCGCAGAGCGCTCGGCGACCGTGTCGAACTCGGCTTCCAGCCACTCGTACGAATATTCGGGGAACGTCTGACAGCCGCGCGCTTTGGTCGTCGAACTGCCGACGATGAGTTCTTCCTCCCGGATGACGATGGGGATGTTTTTCAGAATATGCTCGAACGCCTTTGCCCGGCGGATGATCGTGGGCAGGCTTTCCGTCGCGCGGTAAGACTCCGTCAGAAGCCTGGCGCGGTCGGATTCAATTTCGGGCAGTTTTGCAAACGTCCGTTCGACGATACGCGAAATGCGGTCGGTTTTTTTGATAAAAGACTGTTTATAAAAATCCATCTGACCCCTTCCTTTTCTGCCGGAAAAAAAGATATCTTCCGACGATAATTCTTGATACAGTGTTATTATATAAAAAACTTTCCGGTTTGTCAATCTTTATTTTCCATTATTTTTGGTTTTTCTTGGCTTTTATATGAATTTATGTGGAATTTCAGGATTTTATCAAAAAATATAACAAAATAATTGTCAAAACCCCACAAATGTAGTATAATGAGAAAAAACCGAAAAAGTTGGAAGGCACATGCAGATTGCGGTCGATTTTCATACGCATACAATCGCCAGCGGGCACTATACGACGGATACGCTGACCGATCTCGCCAAGGCGGCAAACAGCGCCGGCCTCGCTTATCTCGCCGTGACCGATCATGCGTTCGGCCTCACAAACGGCGCGGCGGACGCTTACTTTAAGGGCCTGAAGCTGGTCGAACGGAAAAAATGCGGCGTTTCGCTGCTATTCGGCGCGGAAGTCAATATTCTGGACGGGACGGGAGCGGTCGATCTCTCCCCCGCGACCATGAAGGAACTGGATTTCACCATCGCGAGCCAGCACCCGGGCTGTTTTGAAAACATGGGTGAACGCTCGAACACGATGGCGCTCGTCGGCGCGATGAAGAATCCCTACGTCAATATCATCGGGCATCCGGACGATGAAAAGTATCCTCTGAATTATCACATGCTGACGGACGCGGCGAAGGAATACAACGTCTTTCTGGAAGTAAACAACGCCTCCCTTTCTCCCGAGGGGTATCGCGGCGCGGCGCGCGAGCGCTATGCGGAAATGCTCGCGCTGTGCAGGCAAAAGGGCGTAGCGGTCACGTTCGGCAGCGACTCGCACGGGAGAAAACACGTGGGCGACTTCACGTATTGTCTGCAGCTGACCGAAGCGCTTCACTTTCCGAAAGAGCTGATCGCGAACTACGACGTGAACAATTTTTTCGTACAGGTAAAAAAGCACCGGGAACTGACAAAATAGAGAAAGTCAAAAGGGCCTTTTCCCCGGAAAACAAACAGGCGCGGAGATTTTTATCAATCTCCGCGCCCATTTTTTCCCGATCAATCAGGAAATATCAATCCAACTCGTTTTTAAATCTTTGTAAACCCTGCATTTTTGCGCCGTAAATTTCAGCACGCAGTAGTCCGGATCGGCTTTGCCTTTCCTGTAAAACACAGAATCTCCCGTGCGCCAAATTTCGTCTTTTATGCCCTGATCAGTCAGCACCTGCATGACGCCGACAAACATGACCCCCGTATAACTGAACCGCCCGCGTTTGTAAAAATATACGCACGCTTTTTCGTCGGCGTTATACTGCGAAACTCTCATGGAAGAAGTATTTGTGCTGAAATAAAAATCGTTGCCGTCAATTTTACGCGGCGCGAGCATGGCCTTTGTATTGGGAAAACCGTTTTCGTCAACCGAAGAAATCACAGCGGTTTTCTGTTCCTTTATAAATTCAAAAATCTGTTTTTCCGTCATGCAACCCACCTTCATGAATGACTGAAATTTCTGTTTATTTCAGCGCTGTTATTTCTGAAACAAATGAAAAGCAAGATAAATAAGCCCCGTCTTTGCAGGCAGGACAGTGCGATTATTTGCTTTTGCGACGCTGATTCCGTCAAAGCGGCGCAAAGCGCCGCTCTATTTACTGAATGACGCGGAACGCTTTTTCGGGCATTCTCTTTTTATTCTCACCGCGCAGGGTCTTTCCCTTCGTGACACGGTTGTCGATGGAGATATCCTCCGAATTGACGACAAATGCGACTCCGTCCCGATCGACTACGGCGACGTCATAGGGATCCTGCACGAAATCGGCGAAAATCACCTTGTCTTTTTCCCCGAGATCGACGATCTTGACGCCCTTCCGGTAGCGCGCCATGGGCTCGAAATCCGAAACCAGCACGCGTTTATACGTTCCGGCGCTGGTGATTACGATGATTTCGCCCGCGTCGTCCACCTGCTTGATCATGACGGCCGAATCGCCTTCCGCCAGATTGATGCCCTTTACGCCGCCGGCGACGCGCCCCTGAACGGGGATATCGTCCATCAATGCGTTCAGGCACATCCCGCGCTCGGTGACGAACGCGAGCGTCATGTCGAACAGTTCGGGAACGACGGCGATCAGCTCGTCGTCCTCTTTCAGCTTGATCGCCTGATAATAATTTTTAAGCAGGCTGTACTCGCTCCAATTGGTCTTTTTGATCATGCCCTGCCGGGTCAAAAAGAGGAGATTGCCGAGCGGAAGTTCCTCTTCGAGGGGGTAAAACGCCACGGGATATTCGTTTTGCTGCGCATCCTTCGCGACGTCCGTAAACTTCTGCCCCTTGTCTCTCAGTTTCGCCGCCTGCACGATCTCGGGATCGATCTTGAACGCATTGCCCAGGTTGCTGAACGCGAGAAGCATCTGATCGGAACGGACGGGAACGGAGAGCGTCAGAATGTCGCCCGCGCCGCCGCCCTCCACGCTGCGGTCGGACAGGTTGTAATTCTTCTCCGGGACGAGCTTGAACGTGCGGTCCGCGGTAAAGACCGCCACCAGATTGCGGACGGCTTTTTCTTCCGCGGCGGTTTCCTCGATGGCGACTTCCGCCGCACCGCCGATCCCCGTGCGGCGCGCGTTTTTGTACTTCTTCTTGATCTCGGTCAGCTCCGTCTTCACCACTTCCATCTGCAGTTTTTTGCTGCCGATGATCGCAGTCAGCTCCTTGATCAGCCGGCGGAGCTGTTCCAGCTCCTCCTGCAGCTTGGTGATTTCCAGGCGCGTCAGGCGGGCGAGGCGCAGATCCAGTACGGCGTTTGCCTGGATCTCCGAGAGCTGAAAGCGCGCGCGCAAATTCTGCCGCGCTTCCGGCGTATTTGCCGAGTTCTTGATGATCCGCACCACCTCGTCGATGTTGAGAACGGCGATGATCAGACCTTCCAAAATATGAGCGCGTTCCTTCGCGCGTTCCAGGTCGTACTTGGAGCGGCGCAGAATTACCTCGCGCTGATAGTTGATATAATAGGAGAGGATCTCCAGCAGTCCCATCTGCTTGGGCTTTCCCCCCGCAATGGCGACCATGTTGATGCCGAAAGTGGTCTCGAGATCGGTGTACTTTAAGAGCAGCGCGCAGATCTTGTTGGCGTCCGCATCCTTTTTCAGCCGCACGACGGCGCGCATGCCCGTTCTGTCCGATTCGTCCACCACTTCCGCAATGTCCGCGAATGCTTCCTCTTTTTTATCCTCCTTCAGATCGGCAATCTTCTTTAAGAGATTCGCCTTGTTGACCTGATAGGGGATTTCCTTGATGACGATGCTTCTCTTTGCGCCGTCCGTTTCCAGCGAGATATTCGCGCGGATGCGGATTTTGCCGCGCCCCGTCGCATAGGCGTTTTCCAGCTCTTCCCCGCCGACGATCTGCGCACCCGTCGGAAAATCCGGCCCCTTGATGTGCTTCATCATCTCTTTTAAGGAGATTTTGGGATTGTCGATCATCGCGATTGTGCCGTCGATGACTTCCCCCAGATTATGCGGGGGGATATTGGTCGCCAGCCCGACCGCGATTCCCGTGGCGCCGTTCACCAAGAGGTTGGGAAACCTGCCGGGGAGCGTGTTCGGTTCCATCAGCGAATCGTCGAAATTCAGAGAAAAGTCGACGGTATCCTTGTCGATATCGCGCAGCAGCTCGAGCGCCAGCTGTTCCAGGCGCGCCTCCGTATAGCGGTATGCCGCGGCGGTATCTCCGTCCACCGTGCCGAAATTGCCGTGGCCGTTGACCAGCGGCATCCGCATATTGAAGTCCTGCGCCATGCGCACCAGCGCGTCGTACACCGAAGAGTCGCCGTGCGGGTGATATTTTCCCAGACAGTCGCCCACGATCTTGGCACATTTTTTGTGCGGCTTGTCCGGCGTCAGCCCGAGCTCGTACATCGTGTACAGAATGCGGCGCTGAACGGGCTTCAGACCGTCCTCCACCCGGGGCAGAGCGCGGTCCAGAATAACGTGCTCCGCATAGGGCATCATGGAATTATGAAGGACCTCGTCCAGAGAGACTTCAAAAATCGGCTGTTTATTCTCACTCATCTATTTATCCTCATAGCTTGACTTCTTTGATGAAGGTATCCTCTTTGTTGAAGTTGGCGTGTTCGGCGATGTAGCGCTTGCGCTCCTCCAGCTGATCTCCCATCAGAACGGTTATCATGCGCTCCGCTTCCGCCGCGTCCTCCACGGTGACCTGCATCATGCTGCGCGTGGAGGGATCCATCGTCGTCTCCCAAAGCTGCGCGGGATCCATTTCTCCCAGCCCTTTATATCGCTGGATCTGATAGCCCTTGCCCACCCGCTTGATCGCATCCTGCAGTTCGGCGTCGTCATAGGCGTATTCCACGACGTCTTTTTTGTAAACTTTATAGAGCGGAGGCATTCCGATATAGACGTGCCCGCGGTTGACCAGCTCCCGCATATAGCGGAAAAAGAACGTGAGCAGGATGGCGCGGATATGCGCGCCGTCCTGATCGGCATCCGATAAAATAATGACTTTATGATACTTCAGATCCTCCGGATCGAAATCGTTTCCGATGCCCGCGCCCAGCGCGGAGATGATCGTGCGGATCTCCTCATTCTGCAGAATCTGATCCAGTTTTTTCTTTTCCACGTTCAGGGGCTTTCCGCGCAGCGGCAGGATTGCCTGGAACTGCCTGACGCGCGCCTGCTTCGCGGAACCGCCCGCGGAGTCTCCCTCCACGATAAAGAGCTCGTTGAGCTCCGGTTTTTTCCCCGTGCAGGCGGAGAGCTTGCCGACGAGGTTCTGCGCTTCGATCCCCTTCGCGGCGCGCGCGATCTCCTTCGCTTTCCGCGTGGCGATGCGCACCTTTGCGGCGGCGAGCGCCTTCTTCATCACGCCGTCAAACGTCGAAGCGAGTTTCCTGTTGCGGGAAAGCGCGTCGATGCCCTCGATGGTTGCGGCCTCTACCGCCGGCTTCGCCTCGGGGTTGCCGAGCTTCCCCTTCGTCTGCCCCTCGAACTGCACGTTCTTCATCTTCACCGAGAGAATCGCCGTCAGACCTTCGCGGAAATCGTCCCCCATAAGGCTCTCGTCCTTTTCCTTGAGGAAATTTTCCCGCCGGGCAAAGTCGTTGAGCACTTTGGTGAGGCCGGACTTGAAGCCGGTCTCGTGCGTGCCGCCGTCCGACGTGGGAATGTTGTTGACATACGAGACGACCGATTCCGTATAGGTGTCCGTATGCTGAATTGCGAATTCGACCAAGATGTCGTCTTTGACCGCCGAGACGTAAAGGGGATCCGCATACAGCGCGTTTTTCCCCTCGTTGAGATATCTGACGAAGTCGATGAGCCCGCCGTCGTAACGGAACTCCGCCGGCCTGGCGTTGGCGCGGCGCTCGTCTTCGAACGTGATGGTGATTCCCTTGTTGAGAAAGGCGAGCTCTTTCAGCCGGCGCAAAATCAGATCGGGCTGAAAAATGACCGTTTCAAACACCGTTTTATCCGGTTTGAAGCGGATGAACGTCCCCTTTTTCTCCGTCTTCTCCCCGGTATCGACGAGGTGCCCCTGCGGAATGCCGGAAAGCATTTTCCCCGTCTTCTCATCCGGATAGGAGCGGAATTCCATTTTATGAACGGTCTTGTGATAGACCTCTACCCGGAGCCATTCGGAAAGCGCGTTCGTCACCGAAGCGCCCACGCCGTGCAGTCCCCCCGAATAATTGTAATTATGCGCGTCGAATTTTCCGCCCGCGTGCAGCTGCGTAAATACGACTTCCACCGCGGAGACGCCCATTTTGGGATGGATATCCGTGGGAATGCCGCGGCCGTTGTCCTCCACCGAGGCGGAACCGTCGGTATACAATTTGACGTCAATGCGGTCGGCGTAGCCGTTTGCCGCCTCGTCGATCGCATTATCCACGATCTCCCAAAGGATATGGTGAAGCCCGCGGCTTCCGGTGGACCCGATGTACATGCCGGGCCGCATGCGGACCGCGTCCAGCCCCTCGAGAACCTTGATATCCTCTGCCTGATAAGAAGAAGTTTTATTTGCCTTTGCCATGCCGGATCATCTCCTATACGGCGAAATATGCCGAATTTTAACCTTTTACAGATATTTTACTATATTTTGAAAAATTTTTCAAGAATTTTCCGCGAAAAAGCACAAGAAAAAGTGGTTACAGAAAAATATAACCACTAAATCTAGTTTTCATACCGCATGCGCGGCGGGGCGCGGTCACTCGCCGCCGGCCTCTCCCCGCCGGCGGTAAAACATGTAGTACCGGCATTCTTTGTTGGAATTATAGAGCTTGCGGTTTTTATCCGCCTTTCTGCCGAAATGATATTCAAACGCAGGCGCGGACGTCAGCACGAACGCGGACCAGTTGTCCAGTCCCCGCCACGCCGTTCCCAGCACGCGGTAGAGCGCCTGCGCTTCTTTGACGTCTAAAAGCCGCTCGCCGTAGGGGGGATTCGTGACGACGACGCCCTCCGGGAGAGCGCTCTTAAAGTCCCTGACGTCCGCCGTATCGAAGCGGACGGCGTTTCCCACTCCCGCCCGTTCGGCGTGACGGCGCGCCAGTCTGACGGCACGCGGGTCGATATCCGAACCGAAAAAGGAAAGCTTGCGGGAACGGCATTCGCCGTCGCGCGCCTCCTCCGCCGCGCGCGCATAGGCGGAAGGATCGAAAAAATCCCAGTGACGGAAGTCAAAATCGCGCCCGATTCCGCTCGCAACGTTGAGCGCGATCCGCGCGGCCTCGATGACGATAGTCCCCGACCCGCAGAAGGGATCGGCAAACGGGCGGAGATAATAAAAATCGCTCAGGAGCACCATCGCCGCGGCGAGCGTCTCCTTTAACGGCGCCCGCCCGACGAGATCGCGGTAGCCCCGCTTGTGCAGCCCCGCGCCCGACGTGTTGAGGCGCACGGAAACGACGTCTTTCAGGATGGAAAATTCCACCATGTAGCGCGCGCCCGTCTCCGGAAAATCGCTGCGCCGATACGCCTTCTCCAGGCGGCTGACGATCGCTTTTTTGACGATCGACTGACACGCGGACAGCGCAAACAGCTTGCTTTTTACGCTCTTTCCGTCCGCTGTCACAAGCGCGTCTGCCGGCAGAAACGCCTCCCACGGCAGGCTGTAGATTCCGTCGAACAGCTGATCGAAGGTCTCCGCGCGGAAGCGCCCCACGCCCAGATAGACGCGGTCCGCAGTCCGCAGAAACATGTTGCAGCGGGCGATCATGGTTTCGTCCCCCGCAAACGTCATGGCGCCCCCGACCGCGCGCGGCTCCTCCACGCCCAGCCGTTTCAGTTCCCGCTTGGTAACGCCCTCGACGCCCGAGGCCGCCGTCACCGTAATTTCATATTCCATAGCACGTTCATTATACCCTCTTTCTCTGCCGGAAAGCAAGCAAACGGCATAAAAAAATACCCCCTCGCGGGGGTATTCGATTTTTCTTTCTGCGGCAGCGCCGTCAGGAGAGCAGCTTGCAGATCAGATCCGCCGCCTCCGTGGGCTTTTCGATGGGAAGCCCCTCGATGAGCTTCGCCTGCACGAGGAGAACCTTCGCGTAGTCTTTGAGTTTCTCCGCATCCTCGCGGTAAAGCGCCTGAAGGCGCGCGTAGATGGGGTGAGAGCGGTTGATTTCCAGCACCTTTTCCGCCTTTACGCCGCCCGTCCCGTTGGGCATTTTGCCCAGCACTTTTTCCATTTCGATGGAGACCTGCCCTTCGCTCGTCAGACAGACCGGGTGGGATTTCAGGCGCGCGCTCGCGCGGACAGACTTCACTTCGTCGCCCAGCGTCTCTTTCAGGAATGTCATGAGCTCTTTATCCTCTTCCGCCTCCTCCGCAGGATCCTCCAATCCGGTGTCGCCGGAGACCGAACGGAACTCCTTGTCGCCGTACTTGTCGATGACTTTTGCGGCGAATTCGTCCACATCGTCCGTGAAGCAGAGAATATCGTATCCGGCTTCCAGCACTTTTTCGCTCTGCGGCAGCGCTTTGATCGCATCTGCCGTGTTTCCCGTCGCATAGTAAATATACTTCTGTCCCTCAGGCATCGCGGCGACGTACTCGGAGAGACTCAGCAGCTTGTCTTCCTTCGCCGAACGGAACAGCACGAGATCCTGCAGCACGTCCTTATGCGAGCCCCAGTCCGAATACAGGCCGTATTTGAGCTGCAGACCGAACGCCGCGTAGAATTTCTCGTAATTCTCCCGGTCTTCCTTCAGCATATCCAGAAGATCGTTTTTGATTTTCTTTTCGAGATTATTGCGGATCAGCTTCAGCTGACGGTCGTGCTGAACGGTCTCGCGGGAGACGTTCAGCGTCAGTTCGCTATCCACCAGCCCCTTGACGAAGCTGAAATAATCGGGCAGCAGATCTTCGCACCGCTCCATGATCAGCACGCCGTTCGTATACAGGCGCAGGCCCTTTTCATAGCTCTTCGTGTAATAGTTGTACGGCGCGTGCGCGGGCATGAACAGCAGCGCCTTATAGTCCACCGCGCCTTCCGCGCTCGTATGCAGCACGCGGACGGGAGGCTCATAGTCGTAGAACATGTCCTGATAGAACTTGTCGTATTCTTCCCTGGCGATCTCGCTCTTCTGCTTTTTCCAGAGCGGAACCATGGAATTTACCGTCTCGATCTCCTCGGTCACTACGGGTTCGCCGCCCTCTTTTTCCGCGGGCGCCGTCTTTTTAACGGGCATTCTGATCGGGTAACGAATGTAGTCCGAATATTTCTTGATCAGGCTCTTGATAAAGTATTCGTCCAGATAACCGCCGTACTTCTCCTCCTCGGTATCCGGTTTGACATAGAGCGTGACGACCGTCCCGTGCTCCGCCTTTTCCGCGGGCTTGATCTCATAACCGTCCGCGCCGTTGCTCGTCCAGAGATACGCCTGCTCCGCGCCGTACGCCTTGCTCAGCACCTCCACGCGCCCCGCCACCATGAACGCGGAATAAAAACCGACGCCGAACTGACCGATCACGTCCACATCGGCGTCTTTATGCGCTTCCTTGAACGCCAATGAACCGCTCTTGGCGATGGTGCCCAGATTTTCTTCCAGCTCCGTCTCCGTCATGCCGATGCCGTTGTCTTCCACCGTGATCGTGCGGGCGTCTTTATCCACTTTCACGTCGATGGAAAAATCCCCCCGATCCAATCCGCTCAGACCGCTCGTCAGCCCCTTATAATAGAGCTTATCGATGGCGTCGCTCGCGTTCGACAGAAGTTCTCTCAGGAAAATTTCCTTATGCGTATAGATGGAGTTGATCACCATATCGAGTACGCGCTTGGATTCTGTTTTAAACTTTTTCATAGACACTCCTTTTGGCACTTAATTTTCATAAGTGTTAGCACTCTTTTTATTTGATTGCTAATATTTTAACGCGATCGGAATTTTTTGTCAAGGGATTGCGCCCCAAAAAATAAAAAAAATCGCCGAAGATTCAGCGATTGAATATCATCAGTTTGTTTCGGCGCGCGCGGATGCTCACCGCCGAATAAGTACCCTGCCCCACGGAAAAGGAATTGCAGAATGCGGGCGGCAGGTTCAGGAGGCAGACCAGCGCGGTCGCAATGACGTTGTAATGAGCGGCGATCAGGGCGTCTTCTCCCTTCGCGATAATCTCATCCAGCGCCGCCCGGACGCGCGAACAGAGCGCGTCGAAGCGCTCTCCCCCCGGCGGCGGATTCAGCGACCAGTCGTCCAGGAAAAGACGGAATGCGGGGTCGTTCTCGATCATTTCGTCCATGCTGCGATTTTCAAACGCCCCGAGAAACTGTTCGTTCAGGCGGATATCCCTGACGATGGGGATTCCCCGTCCCGCGGCGCAGATTTCCGCGGTCGTATACGCGCGCTTCAGTTCGGAAGTGTAACAGGCGGAAAAAGAGATTTCTTTCAGCTTTTCCGCCGCGGCGCGCGCCTGCTCTTCCCCGCGCGCGGAAAGGGGCACGTCCGTCCAGCCCGTCGCGATGCGCAGGCGGTTCCCTTCCGATTCCCCGTGCCGTACAAAATAAAGTATCATGGCGTTTCCTCTTGCGTGATGAGACGATTATACCACACTTTCTCTCCGTTTGCAATCGTTGGATACGCCTTTTTTCGGCATGCAAAAGGGCGGAACAGCCGTTCCGCCCGCTCTTACGGAAGCCGCGCACGCGCCTTCCGCTCTGATTCGTTTAACCTTCGTTCGTCGTCGGCTTGATCTCGGCATGCGCCGTCGTTTTGGCGGCATGTCCGTGATATACGACGATCACATCCACAAACACCTGATTGATCCCCTTTTCGAGCGCTTCCGTAAAGATGCCCGTTTCGGGGTCGTAGACGGAGGTCTGAAGGTGCTCGTTTTCATCCAGCTTGGGCAGTTCAATCCCGATATAAGTGTCGTTTTCCTGTTCTCCCTCGATGCGCGTGCCCTCGCCCGTCGCGTCGTCGATGCGGAACAGATAGCCGCCCCAGTATTTGTTCTTCGCCTGTTTGGAAGTCCCCTTGACGAGCAGCACGCGGTCCGCGCCGTCCATATAATAGAACACGGTGATGACGTCCGTCTTGATTTTCTCCGCAGCCGACTGAACCTTTGCGTCGTCCGTGGAGATCACGTCGGCGTAGATTTCGGCATACTCTTCCGAAGTGGTGAATTCCGTATCATCGAATTTCATTCCCTCCGCGAGCTTGAAATCCGCGTATACCATGACGCCGCCTTCCACGCGGACGGTCAGATCGGTCGCGGCGAGCTCCACTCCGTTTACGGTGAATTTGGCCGTCTTGGAGACGTCGCCCTCTTTATAAGTGATTGTTACGTCCTGTTCGCCTTTCGCCGCGACTTTGGGCGCAATCATTTCCGGCGTGACGGTGAGTTCTTTTTCGGAGCCGTCCGTATAAATGAGCGTCAGCTTCGCGCCCGCCACGTCGATATCCTCGTTGACGTAATAAACCGTTTTTGTCGGCGCGCTTTTCAAGGATATACTCTTTAATGAGACCGTTTCAGGCTTTTCCTGGCAGGCAAACAGCGAAAATACCGTGATAAATGCCAGGAAAAGCGGCAGAATCTTTTTCAAAATTTTCATAAAATGATACCTTCCTTTTTCCGTTTCGGTATCAGTATCTGTGAAAATTCGCTTTTTATGCAAAAAAGGCGGATCGCTCCGCCTTTTTTCCGTTTTCAAACCGCTATGCGTTTTTGAAAATCTCGATCATATCCTTTGCGTTGACGCCGATCGGCACCAGCAGGCAGTTCTCATTGACGATATCGCAGTCTTCGCCCGCCTTGTAGAGATCCTGCACCGCACCCTTGAGCGCGGCGGAATTTTCCACCGCCTGATCCATATCTTCGGTGGACTTGAACTCGATGACCAACGCGACGTTCAATCCCTTGGTGAAAGCGTGAAAGGTAACGGCCAGTTCTTCTGCTTCCAGCTCTTCCTGAATGGATTTCGTCACGCTTTCCAGCGTTTCGGATTTCTCATACCCGGCGTCCGTAAACGCCTTTTCGATCTTGCCGTAAGCGCTGCACGCGGCAAACAGCATGGCTGTACCCAACAGCAGGGCGACCAGCGGGATCCATACTCTCTTTTTCATCTTATTTCTCCTTTTTTCTCTTATTATAGCAAAAGGAAAACGGGAGAGTCAACCGATCGAAAACGACAGTTTGTCTCAATTTGTCGTCACCAAAAAAGCGCTGCCGCCGCCAGCAATGCCGCCTGCATCGCCAAGGATATCCAGTTCACCAGGTGAAAATACCATTTTCTCGTCTTATGCCGAAAGACAAACATCGCAAGATATCCGCCCGGCGCGCCGAAGAAAAAAGAGAGCAGCAGCAAAGCCTTTTCGGAGATCCGCCATTGCCCGCGCGCCGCCCGCCGCTTATCCATCCCGTATACACAGAAGGACAGGGCGCTCATCGCCGCAAGAACGATCAGCAGAATCTGATATAATTTCATGGCGCATCACTCCCCGCGGTACAGCTTCGCCAATCCCCCCTCGGACGTTTCGCGGTAACGCCCGGAGAGGTCGCGCCCCGTTTCATACATCGTCTCGATGATGGTATCCAGGGAAACTTTGCGCGTATAGGTCAGAAAATTCGCGATGCTGAGCGCGTTGACCGCGCGCATCGCCGCCACCGCGTTCCGCTCGATACAGGGGATCTGCACCAAGCCGCGAACGGGATCGCAGGTCAGGCCGAGATGATGCTCCATCGCTACTTCCGCCGCATACTCGATCTGTTCGAGCTCCATGCCGAAGAGCTCCGCAAGCCCTGCGGCAGCCATCGAACAGGCGCTCCCGATTTCCGCCTGACAGCCGCATTCGGCGCCGCTGATCGAGGCGTTCGTCTTGATCAGATTCCCGATCAGCCCGGCAGTCGCAAGCGCGCGCACAACGGCGGCGTCGCTGAACTTTCTGCTCCTCTGCATGTAGTACATGACGGCGGGAATCACGCCTGCCGCGCCGCACGTCGGCGCCGTGACGACGACGCCGCCTGCGGCGTTCTCCTCGGCGACCGCAAACGCATACGCGCAGATCATGCGGTTTTCGGCAATTTCAGCCGTCTCCCCGATGTGTTTGCTCTGCAGCAGATATTTCGCCTTCCGCATCACGTGCAGCCCGCCCGGCAGTTCTCCGTCCGCCCTGAGCCCCGCTTTGACGGTCTCCTTCATCTGTTCCCAGATGCGGAAGAGATATTCTTCGATATCCGGCTCCGCCGAAAAGACGTAATCGGGAATTCTCAGGTCGTTTTCGTTCAGATGCGCTTTTATTTTTTCAAACGTATCCAGCGAATAGACCTCTGGCGTATCCAAAACGGTCTCCCCCTCGAACACCACACTGCCCCCGCCGACCGAACATATTATGTGGCGGGCGATCTCTTTTCCGTCCGACAGGACGATTGCCTCCATCGTGTTCGGATGCGGCAGCGAACGCGGCGTTTCGTCGAAGACGATCTCCGCCCGATCGCCCAATACGCTCTTTAAGACGCGGTCCGTTCCGTGTCCTTTCCCGGTAAGCGCCAGCGATCCGTACAGACAGATCCGAAAGCGCGCCTCCGGGTACAGTTCTCTGAGCGCTTTCGCCGCCTTCTCGGGGCCGATGGCGTGAGAGCTGGAAGGGCCTCTTCCGATCTGATACAATTCCCGCAACGATTTCATTGATCACTCCAAAAAAAAGGCGGCATTCCCGATCGAACCCGCCCCGTGTGCCGATTTTATTGTAACATGAAACGAACGTTCCGTCAATCTCTTTCGGGAACTTTTCGGTACCTTTCCGCAAAAAAACGATGCCGAACGCTCTTGCCTTCAGGCAGCCTGCTCCCTGCGCTCTTTTCTCTTTCCGATCAGATGCGCCGGGAGGTAGAAGAACAGCAAGGGAACCGCGAAATAGCCGGCGTAAAGGACGATCACCCACAGCCAGTCCGGCAGATGATCGGCAATCAGCGAAAACGGGAAGAAGCCGCCGCCGAAAAACATATAGTCGCAGTGATAGACGAGATTCACGAGGTTCGCCGGGATGGAGACGACCAAAACGGGAAGGAACGCCAGCGCGCAGTCCCGCAGGCGGAAACGGTAGTACCCCGAAAAGAGCATCAGAAGCGCGACAAACACCATTACCGCGTGGTAAATGAGCGTGTGAAGCCCCGCAAACGAAATTACGGAGTAATTGGAAAGCACATTGACCGGATAGATAAAATTCACCAGGCCGCCGATCAGGTTGAGCGTACACAGAAAGCCGCAGGCAGAGCGCCTTAACCAGGACGCTCTGCTTTGCCATATGGCAAAGGGCATGACATACATAAAGATACTGCACAGGTACAGCGGCAGAATCCCCGTCACCTCAAATCCGTTCGGATTGGTTACGCTCTCCCAGACGATCTTGACGATTTCAAACGCGGAAAGCACCGCCCACAGCACGATAAAGAGGATCTTCAGCTTTTTTTCTTCTGTCTTGCGAAGCAGAAAAGCGGCAAGCGGCACGGCGATGATCAAAATCACCATGACGACGATGTGCAGGGGCGAAAACAGTTTTCCCAGCAGATCAGCCGGCAAATACGCCTTGTTTGTAAAAAAGTTTTTCCATAATTCAGCCATATACTTCTCTCCTTTTCCGAATTACCGCGACCGCGCGGGAAAGGCCGTAACAAACCCAAAACAACAGAACCGCCTGCGCACAGTATGCCGTCAACGCATATAAACAGCGCGAATATTCATAGATCCGCCTTAAAAATTCCAGCCCGAACGGATTGCCGAGGAACATGAGGTTTGTCCCCAAGCATTCGTTGCAGACGAACGCCGCGGCGGAAAAGACGGTCACAAAGATGAAATAATGAAAAAAATGAGAGGATTCCGGACGATAGCGGAATTTCAGCGTAACGATGCCCACGTACAGCATCAGCCAATGGTACACGACGCTGTGCAGCGCGCCCGGATGCCACCAGGGAAGGCTCGCCAGCGACGTAGAAGGATAAAAGATAAAAAACGTACCGGCGACGGTTCCGCCGAAAGCGAGAAAACACAGCCCCGCCGTGCGCAGCGCGGAACTGCGCGCGAGAGACAGCCAGATCGCATAGAGAAACAAACTGGAAAAATAAAGCGGAATCCAGGCGTCCCCGCTCTCCCCCTTATACAGGCGCAGGGCAATTTTAACGACTTCCATGCAGGTGACCGCAACGGCGATGATCAGAACGATGCGTTCGGCATTTTTTATCTTCCGCGAAAAAAACAGCGCGACGGCAAGCGCCGCGAAGTAGACGAATAAAATGATAAAATGCGTCGGCGTAAAGACGCCGCATATCTGATCTTGCGTAAAATGATCGTAAAACACGATTCCATCATACACCGTTTCGTGCGGTTTGTCAACCCTGTCCGCAAAGAAATACAGAATTCGGGCTTTTTACGGCTCCGTGACGAACCGCACGACAGGCGACACGTCGTCGAGCGAATGCGGATGATGCCCGCCCTCCGGCTTGAGATAATACCGAACCAGAATGTTCCGCCGTTCACAGTAGCTGAGCAGCCGCCCGGCATTGCGGGAGAAACTAACGGTCTCATCCCGGCAGCCGGCGATCAGCAGCAGCGGAATCTCATTCTGAAAAAACGCATCGAGGCGGTCAACCGGACTGTCGGAAAAGTGCTCGAAAGAAGCCCGGTTGATCCGATACGCCTTAAACATCTGCTCCTGCTCGGGACTGCCCGCGGGAGGCCAGTCCCGCAGATCCAGCACAGGGGCATCCAGGTAGATCTTCTCAACGCATTCCGGAAAGCGAAGCGCATAATTGAACGCGTAAAGCCCGCCGCGGCTGAACCCGAACAGAATCGCCCGGTCCGCGAGCCGGTACTGCCGGACGACATGTTCCTGAAAGGCGCGCATAAGCGATACGGCATCCGGGCTGCCGTACTGATCGCTGATCTGATAATAGACGCGCGTATATCCCTTTTCCAGAAGCGCCCGTTCCGCCGCGTCGAAGGCATAAAAGAATTCCGTCTTCCAGATCCACTTCCCGTTCGGGCGATCGGGAATGACGAGAACCGCGGGATAGCCGTTCAATACAAATTCTTCCGTGTGCGACATACCGCTCAAAGATCGCTATCCAAAGTTTCTACGGATTTGAGAAAGGGATTTTCTTCCAGCAGAAGGCGGATGCGGCTGTCGTCCGGCGCGCTCTCCGTACTGGCCGTGACCGTATAAACGATCTCTCCCTCCACGCGCTTCGCCTCTGCGCGGTGAAATTTTTTTACTCCGAAGAGATCCTTGACTTTCTGACAGTTATCCGCGTCGCCGCAGGCAAAAACTATGGTGAGAACGGTCTGCGTACGCGAGCGGAACAGCTTGCAGTTGATGTGCATGATACACTGGATCAGAATAATGAGCACGGTCGCGCCCACGGAGACGATATAAAGCCCTGCGCCGACCGCCATTCCGACGCCGGCAGTCGTCCATACGCCGGCGGCCGTCGTCAGCCCCTGTATCGCCTGTTTCCGATACAGGATCATGCCGGCGCCGATAAAGCCGATGCCCGACACGATCTGCGCGGCGATCCGCGAAGCGTCATACCGGTCTTCCATATCCTGAAAGCCGTACTTTGACACGATCATAAAGAGGCACGCCCCCGCAGCGACGATGGAATGCGTGCGGATGCCGGCCTCTTTGAGGCGCAGCTTCCGCTCGAATCCGATCGCAAACCCCAGCAAAAGCGCAATTAAAATTCTCAGTACATAAATCCAGTTATCCATTGATTCTCCCGTTTCCTAACGCCGCGAACGAGTGTTAAATCCCTTTTGATGTTATAGTATACTACAAAAAGTCAATCTTGTCAATTTCGGTCGATCTGTTTTTCAGCGCGACCAATTTCGGTATGCGACGGGGCTCTTCTTCGTCTTTATTTTAAATATCCGGGAAAAATAAAATTCATTTTCAAATCCCAGGCTGTAAGCGATCTCGCGCACGGCGATGTCCGTTTCCGTCAGCAGCTGACAGGCGAGCGCGACTTTTTTATTGATGACATATTGCATGGGCGAAATCCCGAACACCCGTTTGAAGCAGTTGCCGAAATATGTTTTATTGTAAGACAATACGTCTGCCAGTTCCTGCAAGGTAAGGCTTTTATCGATGTTTTTGTTGATAAAGTCGATCACAGGGCGAAATTTGTCCCGCTCCTTATTGCTCTGCGATTTTCCCTTCAGGCATTTGGATAAGAGCAGCTGCACAGATCCGCTGGCGGCAAACCGATCGCTCACTTCCCCGCCCGAATAGCGCTCGATCACGACGTTGAATAACCGGACGACATCCGCGTCGGCGGCGATGTCGATTACCTTGTCATACGGTTCCAATATATTGATATTCGCGAGATTCGGCGCAAAATGTATAAAACTGTGTTTTAAATTCGTAGCGCTTCCCGAAACGATCTGAAATGCAGGAATATAATACATGTGACCGGGAAGAAGCGCAACCGTTTCCGATTTCAGTGTGATATGCGCGTCTACGCTGTCGTAAATGTAATACAAACGATAATAGGGAAAATATTCGATTCTCGACCAATCCGCGCCGATCTCCCGATACTTTGCAAGATAAATGCAAAATTCGCCCAGATCAAAGGATTCGTCTGCAATTTTATTCATCAGTCTGTCTTTCATCCGCCGTTTCCGTTCTCCCCGTCAGAGGCCGTCTCCGTGCAGAATACGTCTGTACTGAAAACCAGCCCTTCGCTCGTTTTTCCCGTAAAAAAATACGCGCTGATCCCCGCAAGCGAAACGCTTTTCCCCGCAGCTGCCGAATGCTCTTCCCACATACAGATATCTTTTTTCCGGATGTCTTCCCGCGTAAATACGAAGGACAGCGAAGCAAAGGCGGGATCCGCCTCCGCAAAAGCATAAGCGCCCCTTTGCACTGCCGCAATCGAAGGCATCTTCTGCCCCGTCTGCACCGAACGGAAAAAAGCCGCGCTTTCCGGCTGCGACCAGCCCACCGCATGACCGTGCTGAAAATTAAGCCGATAGGAAAACGCCTTGCGCCCGGGAATCTTCGCGGCGGTTCTCCTGCGATTGTTCACGGTAAACGCACCGTCGTCCGTTCCAGCCGAAAAAAGCACCGGAACGGCAATGTCTTTTAAATAAGTCTGCGGATCTATCGTTCGATTATACGCAGCCAATGCTCCGGCAGACAAAGTACCTAGGCCCCGTTTTCTTCCCCAGAGGCTGTCCGAAATAAACGCGCTCGAATAAATCACCGACAGCGCCTTTATCCGCTTTTCAAAGGCCGCGAACGCGAGAGAAATAAAGCCGCCCCAGGAGATACCCTGTGCGAAAATTGCGCTGCGGTCCGCCTGCGGATGAGCATACAGGACGTCCGCCGCGCACATCGCGCTCAGGACGCTGAAGTAAAGCCAGGGGCACGCGCTGTCAAAATCGTCAATCGAGCCGTAGCCGCGCGGTCCGCCGTTTGGATTGAACGCATGCCGGTCGGCACCGTCTGCGTACTGCGCCGAAAAATCAGGGGCAATCGCGAGATAGCCGCGGTTCGTCCATTCCCGCACCCATTCGTAATATGCGCACCCGTCTCCGCCGTGAATCAGCACCACAGAGGGGAAACCGCCCGCAGGCGCGGCAGTTTGCGGAACGCCGATAAAAGCGAATACTTCGTTTCGTGCGCCTGCAGAGTAAAAGATCGCTTTCATATCTTGATATCCTTCCGGAAAGTGATACGGAATTTCCCGCACAGTTGTGAAGCCGTTGCTGCGGGCTTCTTTGATAAAATCAATCAGTTTCTTCATGTTTCAAGTCAATGCAGTGTCGTTCGACAGTTTTTCGCTCCGCATTCGTAAAACAAATTTCCGCGGATTTTTCAGACAGCGTCAGGGCGCATCCGATGTAATCGGTGAGTACCCCCGTCTGCCATCCCACCGGATTTGCCCCGATTATGACTGGACAGCTCTGCCCGAGCGTATCCAGTTCGCTCCCCGGCATGCTCAGCGCGGTGATGTGAAGATGCCCGCTCAGCATGAGATCGGGTTTGATCATTTGGTTGACGAGCGCCACCCATTCACGGTATAGCTCCACTTCGATGTCGAAGGGTTTCTGCCGCACGTTCGTAATTACGGCGTGAGAGATGACGATGCGGTATTCCACCCCGTCGGCCAGGTATTCTTTTTCGGCGTTTTTTATGACGCTGCGGAGCCACTCCGTCTCTTCCTCCCGGAAGATATGATGACAGACGGTATTGCCGTATACAGGCGATTCGTCTGCACAGTTTTCTCCGCAGTCCAGCACGATTCCCCAGAGCCGCCCGAGCCGGAACGTGTAATAGGACTTTCCGCAGTCGGTCGGCGCATATTCGACCAATTTTTCCGCGACGACTCCCTTGTTGTCATGGTTTCCCTTCGCGAATACGACGGGAATCTCTCCCGCAGTAATATCGGAAAGCAGCCGATAGAGATAATCGAAATCCGTTTCTCTGTCGAGATAATCAAAGGTATCGCCGTTGACTATGAGGAGATCCAACCGATCGAAAAAACCGGCCGACCGCTGCGGAAAATCAGGCTTCTGATGAGCGTCCGCCACCTGGTAAATATGGACGGGACCTTCTGAAGGGATCGGACGGAAACAGTAACGCTCCCGCTCTTCGGGACCTGTCACCGAATAATACCCCTTCCGCTCGATCATACGGCGGTAACATACGGCGTATTCTCCGGCAGAATCCAGAATTTCTGCCGGAATCACTGCGCGGTGAACTCTCGTTCTGCTTCGGATCACGCCGTTTGCATGATCGTAAAAGCGTTTTCCGCCTGCTTCCACCCAAAATAAAAGTTCGGTATCTGACACCGCCATGATCTGGTAGGTTTTCCCTACCGAGAAAACAGCGGGGGCAGAGATAAAAACGCTAGTTTGCAGGCGCATGATATTTATCCAGCCATTCGATGATTTTACTCAGACGGTTCCCCATAATATAGCTCCCGATCTGATAGCTTTCGTCGTAATACGCGTCGAACTCCGCATCCGTGACGAGATCGAACTCCGCGTACCAGTCGATAACCGTATTATGCCAGCCCGCACGGTCGAAAAGCGTAGGACTTTTCACGCCGAATTCCGCTTCGATGATTTTCCGCAGCGCATCCGTGTCCTCTGCGTTCATCCCGAGATTCGCATAGAGCATACAGCGCGGCGCGCCGAGTTCTTCAATGATAGCGTGTACGTTCGGCCAATAGGGATTGTTGACGCCCATTTTTTCTTCCGGCCAGGGATCCCCCGTGGAGAGGTCGCAGTGCAGCCGGTCGACGCTCAGAAAACACCTTTCGTTTGCAACTCGGAACGCCTCTTTCAGCGTGGCGATCCGGTATCCGCTTATCTCGCTTCCGGAGTCGCTGTAATTGCCGTTGCCCGCGCGGAGATTCAGCTGGCAAAGCTGCTCGTATGTCCAGTCGATCACGCGGTTGGATTCCGGCAGCCGGATTCCGTTGACCGTTTTGCCGCGCTTGGACATCCAGTCCGTCGTCGGATTCAGTTCTTCCCCGTGGTTCAGCACCAAAATTCCGTCCGCCGTCATCGCGCAGTCGATCTCGATGGCGTCCGCACCCTTTCGGACCGCGCTGATAATCGCTTCGATGGAGTTTTCCGGATAGGCCTCGAGATCTCCCCTGTGGGCAAATGCCATGGGGCGCCCGTCCTTTGCGACGAGGTCTTCCAATTTCTGTTCAAAGCCGAAAAGCCAGGAAGGCGGCGTCCACTCGTACTCCCACACTGCGGGAAAGGCGGATATATCCTCTATGTAATCCTCCCGCGTGATCTCGCGGTATTCGGCATAGGCTTTTCCCGTTTCCGCATTCGTCAGGACGTCGGGATTACCGTATAAAAATTTCTGCATCATGCGGCTCGCGGCATAATACGTATTTTCCGCGTTGCTTCCGCGTACGACGATTTTATCCCGATCGCAGTAGATCGCATAGCCCTCTTTTCCGAAGGCTTCCCAGACGACGGCAGCGCTTTCGCATTCGACTGCGCCTACGTAGACGGTAAGCACGCCAGACGCTTCCCCTTCAAAGTCGTCCTGGTCAATCGCCTGCGCAAACGGGGAATCTTCTTTCCCTCTGTTGAAAAAATCGGCAAATTGCTGTGCGGCGCGCACCTCGTACTGCCTGCCGTAGGAATCATAAACGACAGCGCATTTTTCATACGCCTCCTCAATCTTTCCGGCCGGAACTTCCCCAAAGTCAAATTCTCCCTGCTTTGCGCCTCCGTTTCCGCAGGCCCCGCACAACAACATAATGATCCCTCCGAACAGCAGTAAACTAAGAATGATTTTTCTCATGAGCCCCTCCTTTTTCTTTCCGTATCAAAATAGAAGCGATCTGATCAAATACGCGGTCTCCGATCCCGACTTTTTCCGCCAGATAACGCCTGGCGCGCGCTTTCAGAGACGGAGCCGGATACGCCGTTTTCAGATATTCGAAAACTTCCGGATACGTAAAATCCCGGTTGCAACGCCCGCGCAGACCGAATACCGAAAACGTGGAGATCTCAAAGTCGCGCGTGATATCTTCAAACGAGACACCCAAAGCCGCCTTCAGGATTGCTACGAGCGTCCCCGTGCGGTCTGCCCCGGCCCAGCAGTGCAGATAGACGGGATAATTTTTCCGTTCCGCAAGGAGCAGAAAGATCTCCCGCAGCGTATCGTTGAATTCCTCTTTGAACAGATCCATATATCCGAGAACAGGCTTCCGCTCATAACGGACGGAAGCTCCCAACGGGCTCTCCGCAATGTGCCCGGCTTCTTCCTCGTTTCTGAGGTCGATATCCGTGCGTATGCGAAGTTCCCGGCACATTGTTTTGCGCCCCTGTTCCGTGAGCTCAATTCCGTGGTTGCCGATGAGATTCATCTCGCTTCCCCGGAACAGAATACCTTCCCGCAGCCCCCCGCCCTCTGCCCGCCAGCCGCCGCAGTCGCGTACATTGCGGATTCCGTCCACGTAAAGCATGCGCGGAAGGGTGGGCGAAGTCGCAAACCTTTCATGCGAAGCGCTCCCGTCTTCGGCGGAATAGTCCGCGCGGTAGACGCGACCGGGACAGAGGTTATAGAGCAGCATATCTACTTTTCCTTCAGGAAAAACGCGTTCGCAAAAAGGGATTTTTCCGCCCTCTTCTTTCACAGTGACAGAGACCCTGCCGTGTTTTTCCATTTCCTCCGGAATACGCAGGCGGACGCCGTTCGGGCGGTCCTGCGGATCGTCCAGCCGATAATAGCGGTTTAAATCCAGGGTTTCAAAATCATCGTTCAGATAACGCCGCACTTTGTCTGGCAATAATTCGACCTCGATCATCCTGCCCCCTCCGCCGTTATCTCTATCTTTCCGCCGCGGACAAAAACAGAAGGTTTTTCCGTGCTCCCGTCCGTCTCGCACAGTCCGCGGATATTTAAAATCTTTCCTTCTATGCGGATTTCCGCAAGCACGTTATAGGGAACGGAAAATTCATAGATGATCTGATTTCCCTCCTTCCGCCACGCGGAGGAAACTCTGCCGTTGACGGTTTCCACCCAAGCGCTTACCGAAGTCAGTTCACCGAGGATACGGGGTGAAAGCAGAATGCGGTCGGTTGCCACCGCGCCTTCCGCAAGGCGGATCCCGGCGAGACCGCGGAAAAACCAGCCGTCGTAACTGGCGAACATGGGATGATTGAAAGAATTCATCTCGATCTTCGCCTCGCTTTCCCAGCGCTCCCAAACGGAAGCAGCGCCGCAGGCGATCATATATCCCCAGCCGGGATACTCCGGATTTATCAACATGCGGTAAAGCGTTTCGCCGTATCCCATATCGTCCAGCGCGTAGAACATATGCCGGTATCCCTGATTTCCTGTCGTATTGTGATACCCCATTTCTTCGATATTTTTCACTGTGTTTTCCGCGACAGCTTTCCGGTATTTCTCCTCGCACAGCCCCACCGAGAGCGCGACGGAATTGCAGGTCTGGCTGCCCGTTCCGTAATTATGCGTTTTCGCGTCGAAATAACGGGCGTTGAACGCGTCTCTGATCTTTCGGGCGAGTTCTGCGTATTGCGCGCGATCTGCGGCGTATCCGAGACTCTCCGCTGCACGCGAGAGCAGTCGGGCCTGCCAGTAATAGTATGCGGCGGACATAAAGTGTCCGGGCGTCTTGGCGTTTTCCGGCGTGTTCCGATCTTCCGGCGGATAGGGGCATACCCAATCGCCGTAATAAGAATAGGAAAGAAGGTAATTCTCCGCTTTGGTTCCCAAGAAATCCACCCAAGCCTTCATTGCAGGGTAATTTTCTTTCAGGGTGCGCAGATCTCCGTAACAGGCGTGTGAAAAGAGCCCCAGCAATAACAGCGAAGCGCTGATGGGATCCGCAGGCGTCTGTCCGATGCCGATGGGAGCTGTATCCGATATCGCGCCGTCCGGCCGCTGGGTATCCGCGATATCCCGCATAATTTTGGGATAGAGCCGCGCCATATCGAAATTATAGACTTCCTGAAAGACGCGGGAGGTAATGTCGTTCAGCCATCCGAACCGCTCGTCACGCTGAGGACAGTCGGTCAGGATGCTGTGGATATTCGCGCCCTCCGTGGCGACCGCGTTGCGGTGGAGCCGATTGATCACATCGTCCGAACAGGAGAACGACGAAACCGCCTTCACCGCCGTGCGGACAAATCTCCCGGTAACGGAAAGGACTTCCGCCTTTCCCTCTACGGACAGCTCTGCGTAGCGGAATCCGTGATACGTAAAATGCGGTTCGTATTCTTCCGTTTCCTCTCCTTTCAGGATATAGACATCGGTGGCTTTGGCCGTGTGGAGATTGACGGTTTCAAGCTCCGTCCCGCCGGGGTTCAGAATTTCGGCGTGGCGGACGGTCACTTTTGCGCCGCGTTCGCCCCTGACGACAATTTTGACCCAGCCGGCGATATTGGCGGAAAAATCATAAATACGCCGCCCTTCTTCCTGCAGGACGAGATTGCCTTTGCAATCGGCGACCGGCTCGATCGGCTCGAACGTCTGCGAAACCAGTTTGCCCGCGGGCGCATCCGTACAGATGGAAAATACCCAGCCGTTATCGTAATCGGCATGAAACGGATAAGTACACCATCCCTCGGTTTCCCGTTCCAGGCGGGCATCGTAAACTTCTCCGCCGTAAACGCTGTTTTCGAGGACAGGCCCGCGACCGACCCGCCACAGGCCGGCATGATGAAAGGTGTGCAGTTCTGTCTCCGTACCGTCCGCAAAGTCGATATAGACCTGCGCAATCAGTTTGCGCGCACCAAACCAACCGTATCCGAGGATGAAGCCGATACAATTCCCCCCCGCTTGCAGGCTTTCCGTAATGTCGTAGGTGCAGTACAGTACGCGCTTTGAATAATCTGTCACGCCCGGATTCAGCACAGACTGCCCGATCTTTGCGCCGTTGAGATACAGCTCGTGATAGCCGAGGCCGCAAACGTATGCGCGTGCACGGCGGATCTTCTTCTCCGGTAAGACAAAGGGACAGCGCCAGTACTGCGCGCATCCCGGAAAATGATGGGGAGCCGACTGCCACGATCCCTTCCAGTCTTCAGGGGACAGCAGCGCGATCTCGAAAGAGGCGATTTCGCTTTCCGCGCATTCTCCCCGCTCGTCTTCGGCAAAGCATTTCCAGAAACCCTCCTGTCTGGAACCGAGTTCCCTTCCCCCGTATTCGACCGCAACGTTCCGGCTGCCGGCGACAAAGCCGGAATCCCAGAGATCGTACGCTCCGCGTTCCGCCTTTTCTCTGGAACTCGCTACGGCGATACGATAGGCTTTCTGCCGGAAACCGGGGTATGCCCCGAACTTCCAGGAAAAGCGCGGTTTTGGAGTGAACAGATCGATGGGATTGACGGCATATTCGGTCGTCAGCCCGTAAATGTGAAAGTTCTGATCCATATTTTTTACCTAATTGCTATAATTTCAGGCCGCCGGCGAAATCCCCGTTGATAAAGAATTTCAGACCGACCGCGCTGGTAATAATCAGAGGAATGCTGCTGATCAGATACATCGCATATGTAATCCCCGCGTTTCCGGTATCCTGTGAGGCCTCGAAAATAATGGTTTTCAGCTGCGGCATCAGCATCTGCATTTCAACCTTGTCGATCACCAGCATTGACCAAACGTATTCGTTGTAACATCCCGTAAACGTGTTGATGAACTGAATGATGAGAATGGGGACAGTGAGCGGAATTGAAATATAAAAATATTGCGCAAAATCCCCTGCGCCGTCTATCTTTGCGCTCTCGAACAGCTCTTTCGGCTGCTGTCCCATAAACGTGCGGAAGAGAAAGATCGCTCCCACCTGATTTCCGCTGATCCAGGGAAGGATGAGCGCGAACCAGGTATTTTTAATGCCGAGATTCTGCACCAGCAGATAGCGCGGCGTCATCGTCAGTACGCCGGGCACCATCATCAACGCGATAATCAGGGAAAACAAGAGCGTCTTCCCGTAAAAATCTCTGCGGGAAAATACGTAGGCGACAAAGGATGAAAGGCCCACCACGAAAACAGAGACAATCAGTCCGACGCAGATGCTGTTTGCCATATTGCCGAGCACGCGCGTAAAACCGTAAGCATAATTGCTCCACATCGGTTTACTCGGAAACGTCCAAAAACCGCGGTCGAAATCATGGATCCCTTTCAGTGAAAAGAGAATTGTGATCGCAAGCGGAAAGAGCGCGAGCAGGACGACGAGCCAGAGATAAACGTTGAGCGCGATCTGTGCCGCTGGTCCCTTGATTCCCGTCTTTCTCCCGTACTTTCTTCCCGCGGAATTGTATTGAATGGTCTGTTTTTTCATATCAGTAACTCTCGCTCTTTCTGGCGCGCAAATTGTAGAGCGTCGCGCCGAAAATCAGAAGAAACAATATAATGCCCATTGCGGATGCAACGCCGTAATTCTGATGCGTCGTGATGTTTTTATACAGTTCGAGGGCGGGAATATTCGTGTCGAATGCGCCGTTCGTCGTGATAAACACTCTTGAAAAGTTCTGAACGGACGATATGAACGTCGTCACGAAGATATACTTTATCTGCGCGGAAATCATAGGGATGTCGATTCGGACCAGTCTTTCCGCCCAGGAAAACCCGTCCAGTTCCGCCGCTTCGTAAATGGAATCCGGCACCGCACGAAGCGCACCGTAATAAATGAGATACTGTCCCACCCACGGAAATCCGAAAAATACGAGTGCCCATTTCGCCGTCCGTTCATCGCCAAGCCAGTCGAACCGGGCGAGTTCCTCCACGCCCAGGGCCCCGAACAGCTGACTGATCGCACCTTCCGTACCGAAAATACCGTCCTGCCATAAAAGCGTGGCCGCGACCCCCGGAAGAATGCCGGGCAGAAACATGATGAAGCGCGCAGCATACTGCGTCTTCTTGCTGTTAATGGAATGAATCACTTCCGCAACGAGAAAGGGCGGAAGGATCGCCTTAAAGAGATCGGTCACGAGAAAGATAATCATGTTTCCTGCGCCCGACCAAAACTGCGCGTCCTTCAATACGGTGACGAAATTCTGGAACCCAACGAAGTCCGCGCGGATTCCCGGCATATAGTCCTGAAACGCCAGCGAAAAGCCCCACACGATGGGATAATAATTGAACACCAGAAGGAGCGCGAACGTGGGAAGCAAATAAAAATAGCTTCGCTTGCTTTTGTTCAGTTTACAGCCGATTTCACGGAGCTTTTTTTCTCCCTTTTCCGTCAAAAAAAGAATCGCCGCTGCGAGTACAACCGCAGTGAGCGCGGTGAGCGTTATGGAGTACGGTTGAAACTTTTGAAAGAAAGAGAAGGACCCGAGTTTCTCCGCGTCGAAAAATTCCAGCGTTTTCCCCGCTTTGAACACCAGGAGCGTTCCGTCAGACGATAGAGAAAGTTTATTCGCAGAGGAATGGGAGCGAAAAGATGCCACCGATTTTTCTGCCGTCGTATCGTATAAAAGCACGGAACCGGTATAGTCGATCACCGCGATCTTTCCCTTTCCGTCCGACGCGATCGCGCCGCCGCCCGAGCCGACCGAGACGGAGCACTTGACCGAATATCCGTCCTCTCCCCTCTCATATCTCTCCAGGGTTCCGTTCATCGTGCTGAGATATACACACCCTGCCTCTTCCGCATACATTCCCTCGAAAGTCGTTTCGGAATCGAACAGTTTTCTCGCCGTGTATTCTCCCTCGAACCCGGCAACGCATTCGTACACTGCAGAACCGGTGCCGAAAAGTACGGTACCGTCTTTCAACACCGTTATCTGGGGGACGCTGCGATTGGAATCCATTTCAAAATCGCAGGATACGCTGAGATCTTCGCCAATCGAATAGACGGAAATGACGTTTTTTGTGGTGGAGATCGAGGAAACGACCGCGATCTTATTTCCCCTGCCGTCCATCACGCTGGGGACATAGGGCAACTGAAAGGAATCCTTCAACGTTCCCTGTCCGTCGATCACCAGAATGGAGCGGCCCGCCCCTGCAAAGATCGCCCCTCCGACGGAATGCAGCATCGAATAGTAATCGGGCAGCCGGTATGACCATTGCGCCTCTCCCTCCCGGCTGAAAGCCGTGATGACGCCGGAGTCTTCCCGGCTTTCGGCGACGATGGTCTGCTCTCCCTCCTGCGTCAGCACGGCGGATTTTGCCTTTGATGCGTCAAACGATCCGGAACGGTATCCGGAGGGAGAGCCGACGACGGCAATTCCAACCGTCAGCAGGATGAGCATTGCGGCAAACAGGACAGCCGCCGTCGCCAAAAATGCAATTTTGCCTTTTTTCATGCGTTACCCCGATATAATCAGATGAAGGGATTTGCCGATACGTTCAGGAGGCACTCCGGATCGTAGCCGCGCAGCGCGAGATAGCGGTAGATGTTGGAGGTGATATCTCCCTGCATCTTGCTTCCGAACGCGCTGATAGCGGCGTAATCGGGCGTCGTACGGAAGAGCTCGGTGGCATTCCGCTGGTAGGCGCTCATGCTGTAGCTTTCGTTCCGTATCCCACGCGCGAACAGCTGTGCGGGATTGTTATCCGCCGAGCCCTTGAACTCCATCGGCTCAAAGCCGAAGAGAAGGGATTCCGGGACCTCCACTCCCTTCACGAGCGGGACGGTCAGAAGCGGTGCGCCCAACGCTTCACGGACGGCGATATCCGCTTCCTGTCCCTGCTTGGAGCTCCAAAACATCATGAAATCGATGCACAGCCGGGTCTGCTCCGTATTCTTGTTGACGATACCGTAATTGCCGAGCGAACCGCCGATCGAGCGGGTATAGCTGCAGTCCGGGCCGTAATCCTTCAGCTCCGCATATCTTTGGTTAGAGGACATCGCGGGGAAGTCGAAAAAGCCGATCTCAAACGGTTCGCCTCTCTGCAAATACGAGGAATAGACATAATATGCCTGCTGCAGCGTGATTGCAGCTTCCCCCGTCATAAATTTGGAAATCATGCCGGGGCTGTCGTTTGATGTAAAGTTGGGCAGCGCATATTTGGGAAAAACCTCGGCGAGGTTTGCAAGCATGTTCTGATATTTCTTATCGACGGGGCCGAGCGCATTTTCCTGAAGCGCTTTGAGCGTTCTCAGCTCGTTGACCGTATACTGCGTGAAACTGTCGTTATAGTAAGCGTCTCTCCACGCCGCAGCGACCTCGTTCTCAGTCATATCGTCCGTCAGCGCCGGATAGGGCGCATACGTCCAGTCGCCGTCGATTCTGGAATCGTAGTTCCAGTCGCCCGGCTGCGCATGCGCGGTTTCGGCGACGCTTCTGAAATACTGATCGACATAGGCGTTTACGATCCAGCACATCTGCCTTCCGTAAAAGCTGTCCATATCTCCTGCAACGGCGAGGGGCGTTTTTCCTATGGCGGCGATCTTTTCGCATGCCCCTACAAATCCGTCCCACGTTTCAAATTCGGACGGATTTACCCCGGCGGCATCCGTTATATCTTTGTTATAGGCGAAAACGACATGGGTATTGCCGAAGCTCAGATTGAAAATTTCGCCCTGCGGCCCCTTGGCCGGATAGGCCACTTCGTCCATCGTGTCCGCCCAGATGAGATCGTCGTAATAGGGATTCTCCTCGTAGATATACTGCGAATAATCCACGAACTTCTTGCTGTTTAAAAAGGATGGAACCGTGTTGTTCATCACGATATCGAAGGGAACGTCGCTCAAATCGTTTGAGGAAAGCGGCGTTTCCAAATAGCTCTTATAGTCGTCGTTCGAGATAGCGCGGTATTCTATTTTTACTTTCGGGTTGATTGTCTGATAGGCGTCGATCACACCCTGAATGATCTGCTGATCCTGCCCTGCCAGCGGCAATGCCAGCACAATATTCCCCTTCAGTTCTTCCTTTCCCCCTACGACCGGCGTATTGCCGTCGTCGCATGCAGCGGCCGACACCGCCAAGATAATAGAAAGCAGCACCAGCGCAATTTTTTTGTACAATTTCATTTTATCCTCCGTTAATACGCAATTATCCGCGTCTCTTTTTCATTACGAACGCGACGCCCGACAGTAATAACAGAATCCCCCCGCCGAACGTGCCGGAAAGAGAAGAAGCGCAATCGCATCCCGACGTTTCAGGATTTTCAGGCTTTTCCCCAGGTTTTTCATCGGGGAGTTCAACAGGTGCTTTCAATTCGACATGCTTGGGCGCAGAGATGCTGAACGACCAATCGTCCGCTTCGCTGTAAGTGCTCACCGCAAAATGCCCCAGGAGGCCCTCCGCCGTATTGAAATTCCCCTTTGAGAGAGAACCGCTCATAGCCACCTGCCCGTCAATTCTGATCTGCGACTCGTCCCCATACCATCCGAACAGAATCTTAATTTCACTGCTGTCGACCTTTGCGGTGTATTCTGCCGAATCCGCTCCCATCTTGCACAGTACGGAAATTTCGGATGCGCTCTTCCATCTGAACAGCGCCGCAAACGTTGCACTCTGCCCGGTTATGCCGGTCGTGCCGCCGGGAACCGCAGAGAAGAATACGCCGATGTATGCGTCCTTTCCATCCGTCGTATACGCGGGGATCTCGGAAACTTTCAGCGTCATCTCCAAAGAGAGCGCGAGTCTGCTGAACAGTTTGATCGGATTGTTCCCGAAAATCATCGCGCTCGGAACGGGAGAATTCTCCTTTCCGGATACAGACAGCGACTCATTTTCCGCAATGATCTGATACGTTCTGCCGTCCTGTTCGACCGTCTCCTCCCGGCAATCTCCCGAAACACCGATTTCCGCATTTCCGACTGAAAAATACGCGCCCGGCGACTCTGTCAGTGCGGCATCGCTCAGTTTGACTTCCCATTTCCCGGGATAAGACTGGTTATAGCCGTCGTCCGCCGAATAATATAGGCGCATATTGTCCTTTATCATGTTGTTTTCCATACTATACAGCCCGTTGTCCGCCGCGATTTCGGCATAAACGCTCTCGCCGTCCGCCATCAGCTTGTAGCCGCCCGTTACCGGAATAATAGCAAAATAGTGACTGCCCGGCATAGGTGTGCCGATCAGAAAAGATGAGAGCGCGGTATAAACGCCGCCGTCGATATAGCCGAACTCCAGCTCTGTCTTTTCGGATCCTCCGCTTTCCAGCGGACTCCAGGTAATACGGAATCCGTTTCCGGACAGGCCGTCGGTCACAGAGTCCTTAAAATTGACGCGGAACCAGGTTTTTGCAACGGAATCACGATCCCCTTCGGAGATGCCGTCGTAGACATAAGCCGGGATATTTTCCACAGTAAACGTCCCGCTGATCCAGTCGGTATTTTGGTAGGCTGTTTTCGCGTAAGCGCTGCCGTCAGTGAGCAGTACGGCGCCGTCCTGCTCCGAAAGCGCGGTTTCCTTTCCCTCGAAGTTCCCCACGCTGACGAGGCCGTCTCCGCCCGCCAGCCGATGAACCGTGATGTTTCCGAACCCGGCATTCATAAAGCCGAACCAGACGCCGGGCGTTCCGTCGCCGTCTAAAAAGTCCGCAAGCGTCCAGCGGACACCTGCCGCTTTCTGCAAATAATAGGGACTGTCGTCTTTGGTGAGCATCTGCTCGTCAAACTGCATGGTGACGCCGTCCTCTGCAATATTGAACTGAAGCGTGTGTTTGACGGGAACCTGTGTATTGACGTTGTTAAAGTAGTTTGCCGTCTGATAATTTGCATAATCGCAGACACGGATCAGCATTCTGTTGTTTTTGATCTGATCTTCGTTCTGAAAATACATTCTCGCACCCAAAAGATGGCTGCTGTTTCCGACATATTCCCTGTCTCCTGCCGTCATATCTCCTATCCATTTCTCGATAGGCCTGTTGGAAATGACGGGAATAAAATGAAACGATACGGCCGGATCCGAAAAAGAATACTCGAAAGCAACCGTTAGCGTTCCCGTCCGCTCCAACATATCCGAATCAGCGATATTTCCTGTATAATATGCCCCTGTAAGAGAAAATTTGGGAGATTCCTCGATATAGACTGCATCCACAGAAATAGTTCCGTCTTCATCCGGCACGATTGCCGTATCGTTCACATCTCTCCATCCGGCAGGATCGTATTTGTTTTCTTTTGCTGATGCAGACACCGCGACAAGTGAAAACGCGGCGGCCATGATCGATGCGAGAAGAAACAAAGCGATCACTCTGCCGGCAGTTCTTTTTCTGATCATCTGATGATTCCCTCCTGTCAGCTTTGTATTTATTTTATCATTTTCATATATCAATGAGAATGCAGAAAAACAGCAATAAGCATACACAAAACATACTTTTCATATTGTTTTCTGCATTTTTGTGCCAGCAAAAAGGGCTTGCGGGCGAATATTTGCTTCTGCCCGTGAAAGCCCTTTCTTTTCCTATCTTTTTACAGATTTTCTAAACGCTTGCCAAACTGCGGCCAAAAACAGGAACGCAAAAAAGGAAGAAGCAATCTGCTGTTTATCTCCCTTTGCGGATATGGAATCT